>ERZ778026.2664-NODE-2664-length-17856-cov-10.487445_pt1 | contig 17856 bp, 18 predicted proteins | sample MGYA00375756_ERZ778026 | MGnify/ENA primary metagenome ERZ778026 (study PRJEB29350, sample SAMN05389820) | bioreactor metagenome | isolation source: Ammonium sulfate bioreactor | place: South Africa: University of Cape Town | collected 2014-02-18 ... | reverse complement strand
AGATTGGCGATGGAACCACGAGCACCGTGTTGCTTGCGGGCGAGTTGCTCAAGTTGTCAAAGGAGTTCATCGAGGACGGTGTGCATCCGACCACCATCAACCGCGGCCTTCGTACCGCGTGTGCCATGGCCAAGCAAAAGATCCGCGAGCTTTCAGTCACGGTAGCTTCAGAGTACGTTGTAGTACTGCACCGACGGCGCGCGCGAGACACAACCACCGAAGCTCTCCTACTCGCTCCATATCAACTGCTAAACTCTCTCGCGTCTACAATGTACCAGGGAGCAACGAAGCCTGCTGGAGAAGTGCGCTGCGACCTCGATGAACTCCAAGTTGATCGGCAGCCATCGCGACTTCTTTGCGCCAATGGTCGTCGATGCCGTCATGCACCTCGATGACGATCAAGACATTGATTTGATCGGTATCCACAAGCAAGCTGGTGGCTCCATGGAGGTACGCTTTCCACCAACAATGTAGCCACAGCAGCAGGAGCAGCAGGAGTGGCAAGAGCTGACGTCCAACAACACGGCATGCGTGATGCAGGAGTCATTCCTTGTCGAGGGTGTTGCGTTCCCCAAGTGCTTCTCGTATGCAGGCTTCGAGCAACAACCCAAGCGCTTCGAGAACCCCAAGGTCATTGCGCTCAACATTGAGCTTGAGCTCAAGGCCGAGCGCGATAACGCCGAGATCCGCGTGTCGCCCGAGGTTCGTCTCCTGTAACGCCTGCTAGGTGCGAGTGCGTGAGGTCGCGGTCATCTCATTCTATCGATAACGACCACAGGCATACCAATCGATCGTCGAGGCTGAGTGGAAGATCATCTACGACAAGCTCGAAAAGATTGTCGAGTCGGGCGCACAGATTGTGCTCTCGCGCTTGGCTATCGGTGACTTGGCTACGCAGTACTTTGCCGATCGACACATCTTTTGTGCTGGCCGTGTTCCATCTGATGTTCGTACACTCCCTCCATAGAGAGAGATCGAGAGAGGGAGAGAGATCGCGAGAGGGAGAGGGAACAAAATGACTCATCGAGATTCGGTGGTTTGGAATAGGATTTGCGTCGTGTTACCAAGGCCACGGGAGCTGCCATTCAAACGTCGGTCACCAACTTGCTTCCCGAGAACCTGGGCACTTGTGCACTGTTCGAGGAGCGCCAGATCGGCAGCAAGCGCTACAACATCTTTACCGGCTGTGTCAAGGCCAAGTCAGTGACTCTGATTCTTCGCGGAGGCGGCGATCAATTCATCGAGGAGATGGACCGTTCGATCCACGATGCCATCATGGTGGTGCGCCGAGCTCGCAAGGCTGGTTCGGTCGTTGCTGGTGGAGGTGCTATTGAGGTATGGTCCAACGCTCGACGCTACAAGCTCGCTCACTTGCTCACTCACTTGCGCGGCAACTAATTACGACGATCATCATAATAGATGGAAATTAGCAAATATCTTCGAGACTACGCACGAACGATTGCTGGCAAGCAGCAATTGATCATTACGGCCTTCGCCAAGGCACTGCAAGTGATTCCACGACAGATTGCCGCCAACGCCGGTCTCGACTCGACGAGCATCTTGAACAAGTTGCGTCAGAAGCACGCCCAGCCGGGTGGCACGTGGTTCGGCGTCGACGTTCTCAAGGACGACATTTGCAACACGTTCGAGGCCTTCGTCTGGGAGCCGACGGTCGTCAAGCTCAATTGCTTCACGGCCGCTACCGAGGCAGCGTGCCAGATTTTGTCGGTCGACGAGACGGTCAAGAACGCGGCAGCAAGCGACAAGTTGGAGGAGTAGATGCCGTGAGTGCGTGCTCCTCCATCACCGCTACGTATCATCGAACCAACCCTCACAACGAACGACCTCATCCTCTCCTCACTCTCCACTTCCACCTCTCCCCTACCTCCCTCTCTCTCGTATTCTTCCTTCATCCGATTGCATTCTTGCGAAAGTGTTGTTGGATGCGCTTTCCACCAATTTTCTAGCATCACCCAACAATACCATCGATGCGAATAGAGTAAATCCTTCAAGTTCCCATCAGATATCCATCAAGGGGCCTATACACTATCGTAAAGCTCGCACACTACCGCTATCTCGAAACACCTACCTTCCTAGCTACCACTCCATACGAGAAGCAAGTTCGCGCAACAACGGATTTACTTTTTAGTTAGATTGGTAGAATAGTTCGCTGCCGATTGTAGAAGTGATCGTTGTTGTTGTCGTTGTCGTAGTAGTACTGGAACGTGCGCAGAGGGACTTTGCATCACGACATATAGCGACAACAGCAACAACCACAATCACAAAGCTCGTACAAACCATCAACCAACCAAACAAACAACCAAACAAACAACCAAACAACCAAACGATTAAATATCTTGACCAATCAATCAATCCATCACTCATTCTCATTCGTAATGTACAAATACACAAAAACTTGCAAGCAAGCACAAGCAAACACAACCAAGTAACAAAACAAAACAATCGTCAGTACTCAAACAACGACTAGGCTAGATCTCAAACGTTCGAGCATGATGACCGACAACCAACTCATGGCGTTGACGGTAGCGTCGACGGTTCCACATGAGCCGCAGCACAAAGTACACCATCATCAGGATAGCCAAGCATGGGAATAGCGAAAAGACGGCGACACCGGTCAATTGCAGTACGATCGACGTGATGTAGACGGCCTTGGTGAAGGTGTGGAACAAGAGCGGTCCGACGCCATGGTACGGCTCGGCGATGAGCTCGTACAGAAAGACACCGAGAAGGAGCAGCGTCACCAGGAGCAGCACGACCGAGGCCGAGACCACGACCGAGTACACGACGCGACCGGTGGCCGATTGAAACTCGGTTCGGACGCTGACGAGATTCGTGGCGCTACTGCTGGACGTAGCGCCATCGAGCTCCTCGTCATCGTCGTCGTCGTTCAGGAGGCTGATGCTCGAGCCTGCTCCTCCAGCGCCAAAGTGGCCGGCGTTCTGGAATGGACAGCCGGCTGGTTCGGTGATGATACTCGAGAGCTCGTTCGAGTGGTGATGATCGCATGGCGGTACTCTTGGTTGCTTATCGACCATCAATGAGCGAATCAAGTTGATAAACTCGATCGACCACGTAAAGGGAGCTGGCAGCGACTCGGCCGAGGTCGAGGTCGACGAGGAGGAGCTGTCCAAGCTCGTTGCCATCGTCGTCACTGCGGTTGTCATCATGGCCATGGAGGAGGTCGTTGAGGCGGCGGTACTCATGTTCGAGGCCAGTGGTTGCGGTAGTACTTGATAGCGATGATCCTTGGGCAATGAATGCTCGGTATACGATGCTGGTGGAAGCAAGAGTAGATCGTCATCGCTGTCGTGGTCGTGAGCGATGGTGGTGGTATCGGCCGAGATCGGCATCTCGCTATCGCTGGCACTGCCACTGCTGTCGCTGCAGCTACTACTGCTGCAGTTACTGCCACTGCCGCTCAAGTCATCGTCGATCGTCGCGATACTCGAGAGCGTAAGGTCAGACGAAGTGGAAGAGTACGAGGAGTGAGAGCCGTCGAGGGTGCCACTGGTGGTCGAGTCGATCCAACGCAACGAGAGTCGATCGACGCCATCAGGCTTGGGGAACGCCGAGGCCGGCAGATCGATGGGAAGCTCGGCAAAGTCAATGAGATAGAGGTCGGGTCCAGTGGCAGCCACGAGCGCAAAGGCCGGCGACACGAATTGGACCGGAAAGCCCGAGGCAATGTCGATCGAGTACAGTCGTTCGGCAGTACGAATACGACACACGCGGATCGAACTATCGATGGTGCTCGAGATCAAGAGCTCGGCGTCGTCGGTGATACACACGTTGCGAACGGCGAGTGATTGTGGCTTGAGAATGGCGATCGGAGGTACGGGGGCGTCGTCGAGGAGCTCGGCTCGAAGGGGATTCGGGAGGGCCCAGACGACAACGCTACCGCGGTGGAAGCCAGTGGCCGTGAGGCCGGCGTTGGCCGTGATAGCGGTCGGTACGCCGGCGTTGGTGGGCGCGAGCGAGAGATCGGCGAGGGCGCTCTCAAACACGTGGACCGAGGGCGTGGTGTCGGGCGCGTTCGAGACACGCAACTCGTGCTTGATGGCGACGAGGTCCCACACGCGACTCGAGCCATCGAGCGTTCCGGTCACAAGCCACGGATAGTCGACCGACAAGGTGATGATTTCAGATTGGTAGCCACCGAGACGCAGACCGTCGTTGAAGGACTTGGAAGTGTCGGAGACGTTCCACACGACGACCTCATTGTTCTGTCGATCGACGCAACATGCGAGTGTGTCGGGGTTCGAGTCACATTCGAACAGCGCGGCCTTGTATCGATGGACGGCCGACGATGCCATTACTGATGAAGAGTCACCACTATCGTTGTTGCCGCCTCTGGTACAGGCATCGTTGGAGCTCGAGTACCATGGCGAATGGTGATGCTCGCGGTGGGAAGGATCGAGCCAGTCGTCGATGGTAGTCGCGTTGCAGCTGCATTCGAGCGGAGAAGCGAGGATGAACGGTGACGATGCACGGAGGTCGTGCTCGAAGAGAGTCGGCTGATCGAATGGTGCCGTACGAACGATACCAAAGTCTTGTACAGGTCGTAGAGGAGGAAGGGGAGGAGGTTGTAGCAATGACGGTGTCGGTGTCGGTGTCGGTGTCGTTGTCGGTGTCGTTGAGGTTGTTGGTGCAGGTACAGCAGATGTGTCGGAAGGTTGAAGATGATGAGGCGCAATACGCCATTGACACAATTGTCCAGTGGCCCAACCAGCCAGCAGCAAGTGTTGGTTGTTCGTGTAGGAAATGGCCAAGTGAACGACCTTGACACCAGTTTGTTCGATCAAGTATCGCGCTGGTCTGGTGGTCGATTCTGAATCGCTGCCCGAATCACAACGTTTCGAGCCTGATCCACGTTCAATCACATCCAGCAGAACCACGGATCCATTGTAAAGTCTGTGCACACCACCAAAGCCACGACAAGCCGGAGTAAAAATATAACGCACACGAATGTTAGTGGTGTGCGATAGAGCGAGCGGTAAGGTGGCGAGATATTTGCGCGCGTGAGTGAGTGAGGATAGTAAATGAGAATGAGATACCACCACTACCAGCGCCACCACTCAGACTACTAGATAGATTGGAGATTGGAGTAGGTTCCGAACGGAGAGCGAGGGCGAGAGTGATAGCGAGAGCGAGAGATTGGAGATACCACACAGAGGGACAGCAACAGCACAGGAGGAGAGCAGCGGAGGGGTGGTACGATCGCTCCCATAACAAGAAGGCATGTGTGCCCCGAATGATTATGGCGCACGAAATCCACGCGACTGCCCGGCCCTGATATGCTTATGGCATATGCACGCACGAAAACACACACAACGCGCAAGACACAAGGATAAAGATAGATAGAGACAGATGGAGAGAGAGAGAGTAGACAGACACATATGTGTGGGTGTGTGGATAAATCGATGGAAATACGGTACCCGACAGCGGCGAGACCATCGGAAGCGATGGTGACTGCGGTGATGGCGTGGTGGAACAGAAAGGTGCCTCGCAAGGTCAACCAATGGCGCATTCCACGGCGTTGTGATCGAAGGCGAGCGAGTAATGGAGCGACCTCCCAGACACACGCTTCGTACGGCGAGTTGGAGGCCGACACGATCCAGCGGCCACTCGAGCACAAGGCATCGATGGTTCGGAGGTGGTACGGGACGACCCCGTTGTGCTGACGACCACGTACGCGATTGCGCTTGGCGATCGACACCACGGAGCACATGAACTTGCGCCAGTTGCTGGCGGCGTTCGCGATGCCGGTCACGTCGCGGAGGAGCGTGTTGATGTCGGCGTGGGGGACGCTATCGATGATGGGCCGCCAGAGCGACTCGTCGCACGAGACACGAAGCCAGTCCTTGCACACGAGGCCGAGGAGTATCAGTTGGCGCTTGGCGGCCTCGGCGCGTTGCGACGCCGACGTGATGACGCGCGTCGAGGCAGGAACATCTCGCGATCGGAGTTGTTGTTTGTCGTCGTCCTCGACCGTGGAGGAAGTGGTGGTGGTGGTGGAGGTATTGTTCGCCGATACACGCAATGTTCGTTTGAACCATGAGGTTGCGCGCGACACGGTCGATTGCTTAGTGGCAGGGGTGGAGGAGTGGTTGGTGCCCGTCGTAGTGGTAGCGGCAGCCTTGGATGGTTGATCGTCGGTGAGGGCGCGCTCGACCAGAATCGCAAAGATCGCGATCAGGAGCTCGTCTGGAATCGAGTCCATGTGGTGGTTCGATCGCAATCAAGCGCACGACAGCAAGAGTTGGGAGAGTACACACGTGCGCGCGTGCGAGAGAGAGAGAAACGAGGCCTATGACGGAGGGTGGAGAGGGCCGAGCGTTGACGGTGGGTGCCCGCGAGCAAGAGGGAGGACGGAGGAGGAGCAGTAGAGGCGGTAGCGGGAGGCCGCTTTCGGTGTACCGAAGCTCGATACAGAGAACCACGGCTGCCGGACTTGGAGCCTCTCGACCAAGGGGGCTTTCGGCAACCAACTGAGGGTGGACGAGGAAGCGGAGGGGCGGAGGTGGTGGGCGACGCGAGTGAGCAGTGAGCGGTGGCGGGCGCGGGCTGGCGAGGAGTGAGCTGGCCGAACGCACCACGAGAGCAGCGAGCTAAGGGCCACACGCGCGATGCTTGTGGCTGCTACGGCAACGATGGAAACTACGTGTGGTAATCACCTGAAAGGCGTGTAGCGAAAGGAAGGCCCTGCGTACGTGCGGTGTGTGCGTGGCGTGGTAGTCAAGCAAAGGGCTCGTCAGTCTACCGGAGCTGCGAAGATAAGCACGGCGAGCGCGGTGCACGGGGCTCGGCGAGCGAGCGGCGTGGCGCGGAGCGAGCGGGGGAGGTTGGTCCGAGGTGATGAGGTGGCGCGAGAGGGCGGAAGTTCCCGCCCGATTGGGATGGGTATGCGCTATGGCGGCAAGCGAGCACTTGGGTGGAGCAAAAGAGAGCAAGTGTCTCGCGTGCGCGCGCGAGCCAAGGAAGGCGGTGCCCACGCGTGAGAGGGAGTAGCATTCGCGTACCTCTTGTGCGGTGTCAGTGCGCGAGAGAGGGGAGCGAGACAGACACGCGGAGAGGAGAGCGAGTCGGGCAACGGCGGCGGCGAAGATGATGGTGGTGGTAACGGACTCCAACGCCTACGTGGCGGGCGGAGTTTGGGACAAGTCGTCGATTGTTGCGCGAATATGCAACGATGAGTCTCGGGTGCCTCCCAACGCCTCGAATCGAATGGTGTTCTGAGGAGGACCTGACCACGAACGCCAAGATGGCCAAGAGATCGCCTTCCAATGAGCTACTGCTCGACCTTCTGATCTAAATAATTCATCGCCGCCACGCAGGTACTTGGTGAGCGCGCTCGATCTCACAACCACACTCGACCACCCACCACCCGCCCGCCCGCAGGTCCGTCTCAAGCTTGGCACCGCACAGCCAGCCGTACCGAGTGTTGCACACGCGAGAATACGGGCTAGATCGTAAGATCGAAGCCGCGACACCGAGAGAAGCAGACACCCAAAACAAACACCGTGGTGGGCGCCTCTGCCAGCCAGAACCTACGTTGCCATCATGCAAACCACACACAACACCACCATCAGCGTACGGCGTGGTGCGATACAGTGCGTGGCGCGGCGCAAATCGTCGCCAGATCGTGAGCGGCAGGCAGATTTGCCGTCAAGTCTACGCCTGCGAGCGCAGAGTACTGGCGTCTCAACGTACCTCGGTGGTCGCAAGGCGGAATGTACCGTACACCCAGAGAGAGCTTGGGGGAAGCGCTATGGAGTATACGGCGCGGTTACGGCACCAGCAGCAGCGTGCGTGCGGTGTGCGTGTGCGTGCGCGCGCAATGGCAACAAATGATGGACCACGAGATCTCTTCTCCACGGCACACACATATACACAGCAAAGCGCGGCAGTGATGGTGTCGCCCTTGTTTGCGGTACAGCGGCTGTGTGTGCGAACCACAACTATACCGACGACAGCGTGTACAAGCGGATCTCAACTCTCACCACCTTGAGGCACCGTGGTTTCGGCGGTGACGCAGCGCAGCAGGAGGAGAAAGAAGGAAAAAGAGGGCGCAGAGAAAGAGATAGAGGGAGAGATAGAACGCACACGGAGCACAGGCGCGATGAACCTCGGAGCTAAGAATCCAGGCCGGCTTATCCAGCCAATGGCGTGCGTCCGTTCTCATCCCCTCTCGGTCTCTCCGCTCGCTTATCTGGCGCCGCTCACCTCTCGCCCCACGGATACCCACTCCCACCAACAAGCCTCTGGGTGAAGCCGGTCGATCGCCGGCATCGCATCGCCGAGATAGAACCCAAATGATGGCCGGGGTACGATCGGTTCTGCTACCACCAGGACCAAGGTGCTGGACCTCGGAGCGCGACGTCACGAACGCTGCGGAGGATCGTTCGACAAGCACCACTTCTTCAAGTCTCGTGCGGGTTCGAGTGGGGAGCCTCAGGGAGAGAAGGAGATGCCGTCGGCATCGCCTGATCTAGATAGATACCGCCGCCGGACATATGTGCAGGACGCGAGCATTACCTGGGTTCGTGTATTCATCAGTTCCTGCTGCATCAGGTTGCTGTGCTGCATAGCGATCCTGCATGAAACGAACCACAGCAGGTCGAGTATATCGTGGGCATGATGAGTGAACCTTGAGGCACTCCCCACTCGCTTGATGTGCGTCATGACGGCAGGTTTCGCGAAAGAGCCCACTCACAGCAGCAGGCTCATTCGTTCATCGCTCCACATCTGCGCGCACCTCATGCAAGCCGACACCACCGCCACCAATCCCCCGGCCACGGAGGCCGCAGATACTGCAGCTCCTACTCAAGCACTCGATAGTAGCGGCGCCACCGAGGCCGATCTCGTGGCCGTGGATATGAGCGCCGCACCGCAGCCCGAACACATTGCTGCGGTCGAAGACGATCCCGACAGCATCACGATTGCTCCGGGCGATGACGATACTCCCTCGCGACGACCCAAGCCACAACAAGTCGATTGGGAGTTGGCGCCGTTCGACGTGAAGGAGGCGCAAGCATACTATGGCCGAGCGCTGGTCTATCGAGTGTACATGAGCTTGGACGGCTTCATGTACTGGATCGTGAGCTACCAACAAGGCTGGTCGCAGGTACCTCTCGACGATGCTCCGTTGGTTGTCGACATTATGCGAGTGAGATCGAGATCGAGATCGATTGATTGCAATGATCGATTGTGCTAGGTACTTGGCTTGGGCGTTGCTGGTCTCATGAGTGCTCTCGACAAGTTTGCGCTCGACTCGAGCGATCGTATCGCCAAGCTGCGAGCCGAGTACGATATGTCGCCTGCGTCGCTCGATGCTCGGTATGCACTTCAGACCCACACTGCGATATCTCATGCTCAAGCGATCTCGGGGGGCCCTAACGTTCGATCTCAGATTGCGAGCCGATGATCGTAGCTTCCGTGTACACGTGAGTCGCATCACGGTCGCGAGGCTCTCGCTACCGAACACGTGTTCGACATTCGCGCAGCCCAACCAACTCGGCACCATCGAGTTGCATTGGCAAGTGGATCTTCCAACCGCGCACGATACCGCTGCCGCCGCCGCCGCCGACGATGATGATACGGTGAAGCCTCTCGTCGGTGTGCCGACCACAGAGTTGCGTTCGTTCGTGGGCGAGTTTGGTCGAAGTATCGATATGCGAGCTGCCGAGCTCATGTTGGTGCACTACCTCGGAGCCAAGGCCGAGATTCTATGCTCGTGGAACGAGGCGAGTCAGTCGTATGAGAGCTCCCGATGTACCATTCAATAGGATAGCCATCGACGCTATCCTTGCGTTGTAATATAGACGATCATTCTCTCTCGTTAACTTGATAGGACCATTGATTGATTGATTGATTGATAGCTGAATTGAGAGAAGGAGGCACACTTGATATCGTTTGAGTCCGATTGAATTTATGTATGTATGTGTTGAGAGTACAATACAAATGTAGCCATCCAAGAGAATGGATGTAGCGAGGAGATACTGATGAGTTCGATAGGGCGCATAGTCAGCAAGAGAGATAGATAGACAGACAGACAGATAGAGATGGACGCACGAAGGTAGATTGATGTGAGTGTGTGATAGGTTGGTTCGAACATACAACATCGAATATCAAGTAAAGGAACGAGCAACGAAAAGGAAGCAAGAGATAGCTAGATAGGTGGATAGTAAGATAGAGTAGGGCTGATAGGCATAGGCACGCGTAGGGTATGGCGGGTATAGGATCGATAGATAGGATGGATGGCTCGATCAAGTGGCCTCGGTCTTGGCGGTCAATCGCTGGCGTATCAATGGGTCGGTAGCCATGTCCATCGGTCGGTAGTTGTTGACGTCGCGAGCATGGAGATTGGCTCCGCTCTCGATCAGGACATCGGCGACGTCTTGGCGGCCTTTACTAGCAGCTAGATGCAAGGGCGTTCTATTACGATCGTCCATCGCATCGACCTAATCGTATTGAATGAATGAATGAATCAGTTGCTTGATTCGATCGAGTGAGCGCGTTGGATTGGATTGCGTTGCGAACCTGAGCTGCGGCATCGATGAGGATCTTTGCTACTGGTCCGTTGGCGGCATAGTGCAATGGTGTTCGAGCAGAGTCGTCTCCTGATAGATTGTCATGATGCCATACCATCAGGATATGTCGCATCGATTGATAGAGCGAGATCGATTCATAATCATCATCATCTCACTCTCTCATCGTTTCGTGATACATACGAGCATCCACTTGAACTCGAGATTCAATCAATAGTTGAGCCACTTGAGCTTGTCCCTTCCTCGCCGCTTGATGCAATGGCTATCGTCGATATCACACGGCGCACATACGAATGAACGAGCGAGTGAGTGAGTGAGCGCGAGCCCCGTTGGTTGCGCTATACATCGCGAGATACATACAACCATCCTGTACATATCAACAGCATTCACATCGGCGTTGGCGTTCTCGATGAGGTAGCGCACGACGGCCGCCTTGCCACGACTCACGGCATCATGGAGTGGAGTCCATCGCGAGACATTGTCGATCTTGTGAACGTCGGCGCCGGCCTCCACCAGCTCGATGACGGCCTCCTCGTGGCCCTTGCTCGCCGACATATGCAAGGCCGTACGACCCGAATCATCGGCCGCATTGACGTTGGCTCCGGCGTCGATGAGGACCTTGAGCACCTCGAGCTTGCAGTACTTGGCTGCGATGTGGAGCGGCGTGCACGCGGCCTCGTCGCGTCGATGTACCGACTCGCCGCGATCCAGCAGCAGCTTGGTCACGGCCACTTGGCCGAAGCGTGCCGAATCATGAAGCGGATGTGTTGAGTTACCTGCTCGACCACTGATCGATGCTCGACTCATTGTGTCTGGAGGTCGTGGTCGTGGGCTTGCGGCTCGGTAATCGAGAGAGCGAGAGAGAGCGATAGCTGTGATATGAAGCGCGCGTGAGCGAGTGTGGGTGTGTGTGAGTGACCTTTGACTCAACGAAGTCTAGCTATCAGTCTGGCAAACTATCTACTCGAGAGAGAGAGAGAGAGAGCCACAACCAATTGCTCCAATTGATCGAGTCGAAGGCGCAAGGACCCGAGTGGAGTGGACGACCGGAGCGTGTGTGCGCGAGCGAGGGACAGCAAGCAACTGAGGTTCAGGCCGCTCGACAGAGTAGTGAGTATGAGTGAGTGAGAGTCTCGGAGGCACGTTGGTCTGTGCGGTTAGCTCTCGGATGACCGAACCCACTCACTCGAGTCAGAGGTCGATACCAATCGAATAGACTTGACGCTTGGATTGAGAGCTCGAGCGGGGGCTATTATTGCTGAGTACCCAAGCTTGTGTGTGTGTTTGAATTGTGAGCCTGTCTATCATCAATCTTATCTATCTATGAACCTCTGAATCAATCGAATGAATGAATGCAATCAATCAACTAACCTATCGCTCCTCTGGATACTACTAAACCCACTCTGACAAGAACAAGAACTCTACGATGAAGTTGCTCTTTGATACACCGCTGTATTGAACAAACTCACGATCACGGATATCTACAATTCCAACAACAACAACAAGAACAAGAAGAAGGGCTGCAATCTAGCGAATGTCGTTCGGCGTCGTAAGTTAGTCACTCTCGTAACCGCCCTCGCGGTGCTTGAGCTTGAGGGCAGCGAGTTGCTCCTCTCGGATCAGGTCCTCCCTTCGAATCTCGATCATCGGATGCTCGAACGTGAACGAGGCGCCCAAGTGCGTCGTGATGTGAAGCGGTGCGATGGCGTCGCCGGCGTCTGCTGCCGGCGTCTCGGCCTTGGAGGCCGAGGGAGGCTCGCACCATTGCTGCGTGCTCGCGGCCTGCTGCGCCGTGTGCATGCTCGCGATCCAGAGCGAGTTGAGCTTCTCGCGCTGCTCCGAGTAGCGATGGATGCGCTCGGCGCACGGGCCGACCTGTTGGTCGAGCTCGTTCAGGCGCTGGTTGCAACGCGCGCTGCCCGAGAAGTCCTGCTGCAGCTGGCACACGAGGAGACGCGTATTGAGGTTGGCGCGGTCCTTCTCGTGGTGCTGCGCCTCTTGGGCCGAGGCGCGGTACGCCGTGGTCGTGAGCTGGAACGCCTGGCCGGTGTACTTGCAGCAGGTGGCGGCGTTGTCGACCACGGCCTGCTTGACGGCGGCGTCGCGCGCGAGCGTCACCTGCGCAAAGTGGTCGGTCGTGCTCTTGGCGGCCGCGTGCACCATGTTGAGGTTGGTGGTGAGGAGGGTGTCGTCGTCGATCTTGCGCGAGAGCGTGTCGATCATGGTGTCGATGTTGCGCGACACCTCGGCGCCACGGCTCTCGATGCGCTGCTTCTCTTGCTGCGCCTCGAGCATCTTGGCGTTGCAGCGCTCCTCGTTGGCGGCGCTCGTGAGGTACTGATTGACGAGCTCCTTGATCTGCGCGATGAGCGCCACCTGGCGCTCGTGCTCAAAGTTCTTGCGAGCCTGTGCGGCCTCGATCTTGCCCGTGAGTTGCACGCACGACTCCTCGACGGCGGCCGCGTGCGCAAGCTGGTTCTGCCTCAGCTTGGCGATGAGCGCCTGGCACCTGGCGGCCGAGCTCTCGAGCACGTACACCTGCTGCACGATCGAGTCGCAAAAGTCGTTGTAGCTACTGCGAGGGTCCTGGAACCCATCGAACTGTGCCACGTGCTGCGAGATGCTGGTGCCGCACGCCGAGCAGATGGCCGCCATTTGGTCGAACTCACCCGAGAGCGCATTGACCTTCTCCCAGATGCCGTTGACGTCTCCTTGATTGGTGGCACGGTCGAAATCGTCTCGAAGCGCGACAATCTGAGGCACACGCTGCTCGAGTTGAGCCTTGAACGGAGCGATGATGTCTGCGAGCTCGTTGTCATGCGAGATCTGTCGAGCGAGCGAGTCAGAACGAGGCTACCACCGAATGCGCCACTCCTTGCATGGTGGGCGCGTACCTTGTTGGGCATGTCGGTGATCTGGTGCATGATGCGGAGCAGCTTGGCCTCGATCTCGGGGTTCGTGGTGCGGCCATTGATGTTGACCAGCATCGTGACGGCGGCATCGATGAAGGCCTCGAACGCCTCGCGCAAATCGGGCGACATTCGAAGGACCGCCTGCGGAGCCGTGTGCTCGCAGAAGGTAGACAAGTCATTCAGCTGACGTGGAGGCTCTATGGTGGTCGGCATAGCATTAGTATGAGGAGCTCCGCGCATTGCGCGGGCGGCGGGGGCTCGTGGATCGGCGTACGGTTGACCTCGGCGTAGTCCGCAGGCGAGCACGAGACGCCCTCGAAGCCATTCGACAACTGCGAGACGTTCGGTACCATGGGCTGCGAGTCGGCAGGCAGCGAGCGACGCACGGCATTGGCGTTCTCATCCACCACGGCCACGATGCGCTGCAGGTAGTCGGGGCTGACCTCGACCGCCGGAGGACGGTCGGCGAACTCGGGCCACGGCACCTCGTTGTTGGCGGCGGCGGCGGCCGCAGGCGTAAAGTGGATGGTGGCACCGGCCTGGAGACCGAGGCTCTCGACGGTCTCGGAGAGCTCGATGTGGCGGCCGTCAGCCGTCAGGGCGCAGAGACGATGCACCAGAGCCGGAGGCATCGAGTTGTTCGAGAGGTAGTCGCGGAACTGGCGCGAGAACAGCACCTGCTGCATGGTGGTGGTGGGATCGACCAGCACGCGGAAGTAGCCTTGGCCTTCGATGCCGACGCTGATCTCGATCGTGGTGCTGACCGTCATGGTGGTGAGAGAGCTTGGGGAGGAGGTTTGGAGAGGTTTGGGGAGGTTGGCGCGAGGGTTGGGATATCGGAATGTAGGTTTGGTTGGAGTTGCGAGTGGTGCGAGGATGAGGAGCGAATGAGGCTGTGATGGCCTCAGCAGTACCTTTATCGTCAGCCCGCCCACCGCACCGTGCGCCTGCGACCCCAGGTTCGTCTAGCCAACCACACAGCCATCCAGACCCAACACCAAGCGAGCGTTGGGTGAATTGGCGACCACACACAGGCGACCACAGAGTGGCATCGCGAGTGCGACCGCACAGTGCAAGTTCCTTACAAGCCCTCGTCCTGCATAAAACCCGCTGACGTGGTCTTTGGTTGTTGGTTGTTCTCCTGCCGCCGCACGCACCTTCGCTCCCTTCTCCATCACCGTGCCACTCGAGTGAGAGCCTCTCTGCCTCTCTGTGTCTCTCTCTGTGTTATTCTCTGTTCTATCACCAAACATCCCAGTGTCTCGTGTTCGATTCGAGCCGTTCTATCGATCCCTTCATATATCTTCCCGAACAACCATGTCACAAGGTGATTCCTCGTTCGAGCTGGAGATCGTCATCTCCAACCTGCAGAAGCAGGGCTTCCCGATCCGAGTGCGACCGTCGACCTCCATGGCCGATATCAAGGCCTCACCCGAGATGGCGGCCTTCTTCGAGCGCGCCAACACGCCCCTCGATCTCTCGCGTCTCTCGGCCATTCGTGCCGGCCAACTTCGAGGCGACCACGAGACCATCGAGAGCCTCGCCATCCCGCCGGGCCAGCTGTTCTTCCTGCTGCGCAACGCGCCCATCTCGCCCAGCCCCGTCGCGACGCCCGCGCTCGCCACCTCCACTACGGCTGTCCCTGCCGTCGCTACCGGTGCGGCTCCCGTGCCAGCCGTTGCCGCCATCGCCACTGCCGCTGCCGTGCCGAGTTCGCCTGCTCGAGCCGAGCCCGCGGCGCCTTCCGCAGAGCAGGTGCCACCTGCCTCGCCTGCTGCACCTACCGCAACCCTCAAGACTCTACCTGCGATGCCATCGCCATCGCCTGTGCCGTCGCCTGTGCCATCGCCGTCGCCTGCGGCCGCGATCGTACCCGTACCGGCTCCAGCCGAAGTGGGAGTAGCATCGCCGTCGTTGGCTCCGGCTGTCGACAAGACTGGCGCTGCTCCGCGTCGTCCGATCTTTGAAGGCGAAGTGCCGGCTCCCGACATTGTCAAGGATGACCGCGAGTTGGCCTACGTGCTCATGGCTCGCGTCGGCACACAGGCGCGCGAGGCCACACAACCCGATGGCAAGGAGGTGTTCCCGAATGCCGACGGCTTGCCCGACATGCTTTACGGCATCAAGCTGACAATCAATGACTTGGCCGAGGTCAATCGTATGTATCTTGCACGAACAAACGAACGAATGAGCGAGCGAGCGAGACTAACCTCATCTCACACGCCGACCTTGTCCAACAGATGATCCTTCGCCTCTGAACAAGCTCGCCAACTTTGTGACGCTTGCTCCGGCTGAGATCGCAAAGATGACCGACGACATTGCACAAGTGTTCCGAACTTTCATGGCCGCCATGATTCGCATCAACACAGATCTCAACGGCCATACAACCAACCCTACGATCGAGGACCATTTCATTGGTTTGTTGCGAGAACTCTTTGAGATGCAACGTAGCGTATGTATCACTCACTCGCTCGCTCACTCCCACTCCCTCGCTCGCTCACTCACTCACTCAACGTTGCATTGCATTGTTCGGTATAGATCTCAGGCCAAAATGAACTTGCCGAATCGCTCGCACCCGTGTATGCCAAGATCAAGGCGCGCGAACCCATCATCGAACTCCTCAATCAAGAGTACTCCAAGCGCAAGGAGACGGGCGACGGTGTGTACGAGCACATGGAGAAGATGGTGCAAGCGTACGACGAACAACTCGCCGATCTCAAGCAAATCTCGGAGCTCATCGCGGCGTACAAGTTGCGCTACAACGACTTCCCCGACCCCAACTCGCGCTTCAGCGTCTACCAACAACAAATCCACGAGCTCGAGATCGCCTTCCAGCAATCGAGCGAGGAGTGCCAACTCACCATCACCAAGCTGAACGAGAACCGCCACACCTTCCAGCTGGCGGCCACCGACGCGCTCGAGCAGCTCCGACTGCAAGAGGAGGACGTCAAGCGCTTGCTCGAGGCCGAGCGCGCACTCGGTGCGCAGTACGCCCTCGAGCTGCTGGTGCTTCTGCGCAAGGAGGGCCACCGCGCCGCCAAGATCAAGGTCTACGAGGCCAAGCTCGATGCCATCGACACGGAGCGCAAGCGCATCGTCAACAAGAGTGACCAGGCGTACAAGAACGCCGACTCGTTCCACAACGCGCTCCTCCGCAAGATCGCCGACAACGATCTCTGCAAGCGCAGCGTCAGGGCCTTCGGCAAGGCCGCCACTGAGACCACCGGCAGCCTCGGCCAGACCACACAACGCCGAAAGAAGTGCCTGCTCGCCGACGAGCTCGACGCATCGCTCGCGTGCAACAGCTCCTACAGTGCCGTCTACAAGATTGTCAGCGAGGGTCGCACCTCCAGTCTCCAGGAGGCCGAGCAGCACCAGAAGGACCACGACAAGCTCACGCACAAGCTCGATGTCTTCCGTCTGCAGCGCGTCTTCGCCAAGATTCAGGAGACCAACATGCGCCTGCAAGCCATCGATGCCATGATCGGTCCGTGCGCCAATCGTATCGCGGTCTTTGGCGAGAAGCTTGCCAACTACGACCACGGCTGGCACACGAGCGCCGCTTCCATCCGTTCGCTCGCTGCGAGCCTCAACTGGCTCGCGCCTACCGAGCCCGGAAGCGAGGCCATCGTCATCACAAAGCCCGAGGATGAGCTCGAGGCCGGTCAGTCGATCCCGACGTACATTAAGCTGGAGCACCCGACCATCGAGCTACAACGAGAGGAGGAGAGTCGAAAGCTGATCTTGTCCGAGATCTTCGCGAAGCGAGGTGATTTGCGCATGACCTAACCAATCGAGCCAATCGATCGATACTGGTGCTTGATATCTCTACCTATCAATCTGTCTCTCTGTCTCGCAACATTCGTTCTCTAAAGGCGTGCTCACTCTCACTCTCTCACTCGCTCTCTATCTCATTTGGTCTCTCTATCTACCCATCCATCTCTATCGTGGCTTTGCGTTCTCACCCGCTGCTATCTGATACTGTCTCACGGCGAATCGATTCTTGTTGTTGTTGCTGTAAAAAATATACACCTTGCTTCTTCGTTATATATCCATATGAGAAAGAGCATCGCGCATCCGATAGATACACTTGTGCTATCCCTGTCTCTATCCAAAGTAGCGATGCTTGGGCTTACGATGGCAGTAGCGCAACGCCTTGAGGAACGCTATCCATGCCACGATGTTCTGCTCCAGTGACTCGTCAGTCTCGCTCCAGCCGGGAATGTTGCTCATCGAGCAATCGAGCGATAGGTAGTAGACATCATCCTTGGTTTGGATCGAGAATGCATGCTTCTCTTTCACCAGCGTGTATGGCTCGGGCTTGATGGCTCGCAATTGCTCGAGTGGAATGTATAACTCTGGCACCACACTCTGTA
>ERZ778026.2659-NODE-2659-length-17881-cov-7.378099_pt1 | contig 17881 bp, 19 predicted proteins | sample MGYA00375756_ERZ778026 | MGnify/ENA primary metagenome ERZ778026 (study PRJEB29350, sample SAMN05389820) | bioreactor metagenome | isolation source: Ammonium sulfate bioreactor | place: South Africa: University of Cape Town | collected 2014-02-18 ... | reverse complement strand
GGGACTCACTCCGAGCGAGAAGGAATCGTAATACAGAGGCCAGATGCCGGTTTCCTTCAACACGAATCCCGAGGCGCAGCTCTGTTGAAACTCCTGAGCGGCATCCGCTTCATGAAGCCTGCCAAATTCGAAAGCCTTTTGGGTACCTTTACCTTCTTTCTTTGGGGAGCCTTTTTTCTTGGCCCGGTACAATTGCAGCCTCGTGTGGAATCTGCCCAGGCCGAGGGCGGGACCCAATTCGGAGGCGGTGAGATCGAAATCCTTGCGCGCTTGCAGCCATTCTTCGGTGCCTTGCCTGAGCGACTTGTAGTGTTCTGTAGTCTTCGGAGTACCTTCCATGGTATGGAGTATCTCCACGCAGGTTGGTATATGTATTTATCTTGCACTATATTTCTTTGTTTTTTATTTTTTTATAAAGCTTAATCCAACGAAAATATATATATGTAAGAGAAACAGCACTAAACAACATCCTCACGAGTTGAAATGGAATCTGGGAATACCAGCAAGAATGCTAGACAAGCCAAGGATGTGTTGGTATTATACGAACCGAGTGAGGGAGAAGGAGGCAAACGCTGGATCTTGTTGCACGTCCTGCTGAGACCCGAAGGATCCTCTTTGGAACCACCAACAACAGCAGATGATGGGTTGTTGAGATTGTCCAACAACTTCAACGACTGGATGAAATGGCGGGACGAAAATGCCCAAGTCGTGACCGGCACCATCATCTTCTCCGAAGCGCCGGAGGACAACCAGAGGGACATGCTGATCGATAGCCTGTGGATCGAGAAACCATATCGACGGCAAGGCTTCGGCACGCGGCTGGTCGAAGGGATGAAGACCGTGTGCCGACAGCAGGGACGCTCGCGCATGTTAGCTGCCACCCTATTCAGGGCCAAGGCCATGCCCTTTTGGTTGGCGATGGGTTTGCTAAGAGAAGCCGGGACCGGAAAATCTTACATTCCAGTTATTAGCAACCCTGCTGGTTCGAAACGAGTGGAAAAGTAACCTTGTTTTGCTCCCTGAGGAGAACATTAAAGCACTGGATAATCTGCTTTCATAAAAGATTTTGGCTGGCTCGGCGGGCAGAGCATCTGTTAATCCCTTTGTGCTTTGTTCAATCTTTCCTAGATCATCTCGTGGCAAAACAGCTGGCGCCAAGCTGTGGTTGAGAACCAGAATGTATCGCGGATTTTCTATTCGCAAACGGATCTCAATTGATGCCAAACAATGGAGGCTTGCATATGCGCGCCGCCTCCCCCCCCCCGTCTAGATAACCATTACCGAGTCATCGAAGTCTCTCGAGGTGAAAAAACGGCATACTGTTACCGAACGGACACATATTCACTGTTTTGGTCCGCGGACCTCCCGTCTAGAGTGAGGAGATGGATTGTCGCTGGGCCAGTCCTCCCTACTATAGGTGGAGTCCTGTAACTCCGGCACGGTGTGTTGCGGATGCCTTGTAGGGAGATTGACAATTCTATTGGCTAGGACGTGATGCCTCAAACAAATTCAAATCACCAATCAGCAACTGTGTTTGATTCTTTTTTGCGCCGCTCATGCTCTGAAGAAATTTTTTTTTTTCGATGCGGGCTTGCTGTCTTGTGAGTTCACGGCTCGGTTTCTTTTTGTTCCCACCTGCAGGTGAAGTTGTTTATCTGCTTTTCCAACAAGCAAAGCTAATGAGGGAAGGAAGGAGGAGGTTGTTGGGGGGGGGAGGAACGAGAGATTAAACTTCACGGATTTGATTTTGTAATTGAAACAACTTCACGCACCAAAAACTCTTTCGACCGAACGCGATCGAGCTAAATTATCGGGTCAAAAAAAACCGACCTCTCACAATACAAATACAGTGTACTTAATACAGATCCTGATCTTTAAGCAGACAAATATCTAAAACTGACGTCATCAGATCATGATTGCAGGCACCACTTTATATAGGAAAGAGATGTTGTGTGTTTGGCAGACCCGCCTACAACATACAACAACACCTGATGGAAGTCACCATTACTATCGTACATGATTCTGTTGTGCATCTCTGTCCGAACAACCAGTCGCCCGTGCGCCTCTTGGACGTAAAGAAAGAAGTGTGCCGCAGGATGGGCTACCCCTATGAAAGCAAGACCCACCCCAACAATTATGGCAGCTGGGACATCTTCATGTCGGCCATAAGCAACGTCATCGAATGCTGGACAAGGGAAAGCAATAACTGCCGCAGAAGGAAGAACACGCCGCTCTTTAGCCGGGTCTCTCGCGGACTCTATGTGACGCTCAACAAGGGAGTCCCGGAGCGAACCCCAGACCGCAAGCGGCACGAGGGAATGGGGCACGAAATCCCAGATTCCCCCCACTGGCCCCCGGAGGAAGTCCTCGACAGGGAACATGCCATGCGTTTCGTATCGAACGAGCCGGTCTCCCATCGGGATGCATTCCCAACCGCCTTTTGCGAACATGAAACCCTGACGGAAGATCGCACTCTCGGAAGACTGTCGGAAGAGGAACAGGCCATGGATGTCTCGGTTTCTGTTGCAGATGCGCTCATGGCCACCTTGCCAGAGAGCGCTTGCCGCCTTCGCGCAAGAATCGCCGAAGGAAATCCTTACCGTGTGTCGGAACAAGAGATGGCGGCTCGCCGGTCCGGGAAGTTTAAAACTACCGAGAGCTATGCTGCCCACCAAGAGCTGCTCGTTCGCTTCTATTCGGAGTGCCGGCCCTTCGTTTCGGGGGTACCCTGTTGGCCACGTGCCGACCTACTCATCTGCCTCCATGACAAGGAGACGGTGCTCCTCGTTGAAGCCAAGTCGCTCCGTGCCGAGAATACGGAGAGGCAGGTGTTGAAAGCCGTGGCGCAGCTGAAGTGGTATGCCTTTCTGCTCCAAGTTAACGGCTGGAGTCTCCAGAAAGTGGCTCTTTTTGACCAGCCTATGACCGATCACATGGCGCGCTTCCTGCAGTCTGAAGGAGTTTGCGTGATGTACAGCCTCGCAGGGGAATGCTTGAAGATCCAAGCCCCAGAGCGTTGCGCTGTCATTTCTCTTCACGAGTACCTGGGGACTCTCCCTTGACAAACTCTCAAGCCAGCGAGGCTTGCATGCCTCAACCGGCACCCGATGCGTACTTTGAATAAAATCGGCATTTAATAAAGCACTTAAAAATATTTACAATGTAAATCATTAGTAACAAAACATCTCCCCTCTGCATCAAAGAATAACCACTCAAAGTGAGGCAAAATCATGTCCTAGCAGATATGTCTTTCTCCCCCCCCCCCCACAAACACTGCCAAACAATTTCACAACACTTGGGAATGATGCCATTTTCTGACTTCTCTGGGCGAGTTTAATCACAAGCCATAATTCCTTAGATTACACAGTTGTTTCGCAAGAATGTCGTTGATTCCGGTGGATTTCACTGCTGCCAAAAATAGTTTGGGAGCTAACTGACAATTCTTAAAGACCTCGGAGTTGGCTTTTCTCCGTGTCTGCAAAGCAAAACAACATGGAGCAGAAAGAAAAAAAAAAGCGCAAGTTCCTCCCCGAGGATGAGGAAGGGGGAAAGCGGATACATGAGTGGGCGGTTGCGTTGTCGTCCCTGTTTCTGACAAACAAGGTGGCGAGCGTGGAGGAAATCGAAATGGCGCTCCGCCTCCTTCCCACTGGGACCATGGCCAAGGTTACTGTGCTTGGTGGCCCTCCTTTGAAACCTGATGGAAAACCATGGACAATCGATGATCCGGTCATACAAGAGTTGATTGGCCATGTAACTGAACACCTTCAAAATGTGGGTGATGATCTTAGATGTGCACAAAAGAAAATGAAAACAGCGGAAAAAGGGGCAAGAGCCAGAGTACGCAATGCTGATTTTCGTTCAAAGCTGCTTGAGACACTGGAAGGTGATGCCACAGCAGACCTCTCGCTCTTGTGTCTTGAATATCTGCACGCAAGACTCGACCACTGAATGCTCTCCTCCACATGTGGGTGTGTATGCACTGCGAATCCTCCAAGGAAAAAAAAAAAAAAATAAAAAAAAAATAAATAAACGCGTGCGTGTGGGAAGTGGCCGTCAACACTTGCACCAGCTCTGATAGTGAGTTGGAGGATCTGCATGTTCGTGCATGGAGAAACTGACGTACCATCAGTGCTCCATTCGCTACCGAGGGTAAAAACGGTGATAAGAGGAATGAACGCACACACACACACACACACACACACACACACACACAATGCGGTTAAGGTACAAGAGAGCTTGTGCCGAAGAATGTTGTCTTTTAACTTTTAGCTTCCTCCCCATTGCCAGGAATTACCTATTGAGAGCATCGATGGCCTTGCAAATCGAAAAAGCGTATAATATAATAATTTCTAACAAGCCAGCAGCCGTGCAGTAAGTAGCTTGGTCAAAGGTGTCGCGTCGCCGGAAATGCATCTCGCCTTTCTGTAAATTGGCCCTCCGATTCCACCCAAAGCCACAGCATCTCGCCAACTACCTGCCGAAGTCGCGAACGCACAAATTCTTCCTCGCAGCACGGATTGAGGTGCAACAGGAGAAACTGGTGGCAGAACAAGACAAGGAACGAGAAGAGATAGAGGAAGAGGAAGACAGATGCGGTGGTTGGCTTTTTTTTTTTTTTTTTTTTTTTTTTTTTTTGTTATGAATCTATTCCTGGCAAACACAAAATCTGGATTTTAGTGGGATCCCTCGGGCGGGTGCGTTGCGCTTAACGCTAGGTAAACGGTTAACTTAGTCGAGTCACGTAAATAACGACTAACCGGCGGTTAACCATCATTGTAAATGGCTAACGGTTAGTCACTTAGTTAAGTGCTTCTTGTACAAAAAATGCGCTTTCGGGTACGGAGTATCTGCGTAAAATATTTATTTCTTTATCAAACAACGCAACTGGCCAGCTTATAATGTTGCAACATCATCTCTTCTATCGGCATTGCGTCGCAGTAAATCACCGGTGGTAAAGTTGACCATACCACCCTGTCTCAGTTTCGACCGTATGTAATTGATAATAATGAACGCAAATGCACCGAGGATCACCATCAACACAAAGCAGAAGGCAACAGGTATCGACACCGCTAGCGGTATAACCAGAGATGTATTGTCGCTGCCACTACCGTCCGCATCTCCGAAAGAAGATCCAGATTGTCCTAATACCAAGGAAAGTCCTACAGAGTACAGAATTTAATAAAAGATAAAGACAGAGAGATAGAGTGAGCGAGAGAGAAAGAGAAAGTTCACACAAATAACAGATGGGAAAATACCAGGATCATAGTACAAAGACAGGTTGCCAAAATAACTAAACGTCACAGAAAATGTGGAGTCGGCAGCGTTGGTTTCGATCAAACAATCGACTACCATACTTTGGGGTCCTGCGAGTCCAAAGTCAAGAAGCTCCACCAGCGCTCCAGTTGCATTAGAACCAGCGATCTGCATAAACACAGTAGTCATATTCGCGATCGGAGTGTTGAGCCCCTGTTCACTATCATTGAAGGCTGGTGAAACTCTCACCGTGAATCGCAGCCGATTTCCTCTGCGTTTCACCGCATCGTTAGGAGATTAGAAATGACTGGAGGATACGTACGCAGTGGTCCAGTTCCAGAAGGACAACCAAATAGAAAATTTGAGGTATTGAGGATCAACTGCAAATGTGTAATTGTTCGCTATGTATGAGAAAGAAGGCGTAAATAGGGCGATACTAGGTCTGCAGGAGATATTTATCACATACCAAGAGTAATCATCGTTTGAGTTGGTGTGGCCAAAAACATGTATTGTAATGCTGCACCGTTTGGCAAGAAGCTTGTGTAGTTTACAGCTTCCCTTGCTACACCGGAAACATTGTGGCTGGAGTGGGAATCCAGAGACCATGTGACTATGGAAGAGAAGATGAACATTTGTAATCAATTTATGGACAGCGAATAACCAACCATTTTGCAAAGATATCTGTTGCACTATTGTATTGTTGGATGACAATTCTTGCAAGCTATCAAATGCATATTCAATTGACCCATTGAGCACATGAGCACCTACAAATAAGATCATGTTAATTGGTTCGTCACTAAATGGGTGCGCCAAAAAATTACCGGTCTGGCTTAGAATTACTGCTGGATTTGTTGCGTTGAAATTAAATTGGATCGGCACATCCAATGGGTTCGGAAGCGTAGGACATATATCTTGATATAGATTATGAAATATGATGGGAATAGATATTCATACCATGTGAGGCAGACCCAGACACAACAAAATTGGGCTCGCTGCCCAATTGTTGCCACTGTGCGGGCTGACCTTGAGTGAAATTGACTCCTATTTTTCAAACAAAAAAGGTGATTTGTGTATTAAATAGATGGTAAGGTACTCTAATAATAAGATAACGGACCACATGAATTACTCCCATGCACGGATATGGAAGTCGTAGCTAGTTGTTTCCAAACAGCACCCAGCGTATCGAATAAAACACCTTCAGAGAAATAGGCCATAAAAAGTCTCTACTGATAATATATGGCGGGAGCGATACTTACAGTCGATGCCTGTGCCCGATGCGGAGATTGTTAAACTAGCGTTCTGGAGCCATGTTGCACCAGGGGCCTCAAACGCAACACCGACACAATCCGTGCTACCAGAGATATTGAATACGGCATCGCCCTCTTGGAGCCACTCGCCAGCACCAGCAAAATGTACACCTGGAAAACGCAAGATCGATGGAAATAAGGATCCAATGATGGCGATGGATAAAAATACCTGTCGAGTTACTAAGGGTGAAGCTGATAGTTCCGTTTTGGAACCACTGAGTATTCGCCGGAATATAAACGCCTGTTGTGTGTAAAGTAAGCCGCATGTTTATGTGTACACGTGAACACATCCCTGTCCCTCCAGAATACACTACTATATCCGCATCGCCGTATTGAATCCAATATCCAGGATTGGCGTTGACCAGATTCACTCCTATTATAAACGCAAAGTTATAGAATGGCTATAGTCCGATAAAGGAAGAGTTGTATGCTAACCAGTAGCGCCCGTCACAGTCATTTTCACATTGCCATATTGGTACCACGTAGGTCCCAAAGGATTGGCAAAAATAATACCACCTGTACAGTGTAGAGGATAGAAAAAAGTTCATCGATTTGGCAAGTATTTTTTTCCCACATACTAAATGTCGGAGCGGCTGTAACGGCCAAATCTCCATACTGCTTCCAAACTCCATCAAATATCATTGCCACTTTTTCAAAATGATTAATACTCGATAGCAACATCAGCTAGGGGTTGTAGAAATCACGTACCATAAGTAGCTGGCGGGCAGGTCACACTAACTGAACCGTGTTGGTACACAATACCATTGTAGATATAGAGTGCTATTTTCAAACAAAAAAATCAGTGGATGTCGGGATATGTAGCGGATACTTAAGGAACTTGGGGTTGCCGTGAGGGTTCCATATTGATAGAAAGAGCCTGCTATGTACAGAGCTTGTGATAATTTTCCGCGTCAGTAACAAACCGTTTAATGTTTTTTTGAGGTCAAGAGCAGATTACCTGCACCAGATAGGGTGAACTGGCCATCAAATGTCACAACTCCCGTTGGATCAATCAACAACCACGTGAAAAAAATGAACGTGCTCGTGGTAGCGATTGTTACCTCACCGCCCGTCGTGCTGATAAAATAAAAGTTACATTATAACAGCTTATGGACAGAAAAAAAAAGCAGAGTATAAGAACGTACACAAAGGTCAGGGTGAACGGTATGCTAGACATCGGCTCGATGTAACTGCCAGCGGTGATGTTAATAGTATCACCTGAAGCCGCTGCCGCACTTTGTAACGGAGGTTGGTGGTTGTGCAATTATTCAAGCAGGAAGAGGGTTACCATTCGCCAAAAAGTTGAAGAGGCCTAGTCCGAGTGTTGCGCACGCTGAGCGGGGCACAGCCTGCTGCGGGCTCAGGGAAGCCACGAGAATAAATAATGGCACATAGATTCCTCCTCCACCTTCACGAGTTTAGAGTAAACAAACAATCGCCCAACTCCAATGCCTACCAATCCCGGCGGCCGCTGCAAACGAGCCCAGCAGAACTGCCAACCCCCCAGTGAGATACACAAACAGATCAAAGTTTTCATTGCCAATCATCTTTGCCTGATAGATAAACACGGTGGGTCCACTAAAGAAACAGTTTAGGATTTCCGTCGCCCTTGCACGACCGCAAGAACTTCGTGCAGAGAGCCCGCAGAAGAAGGTGGTTGCGGGGATGGAAGGGATCTTGAGTGGTACCAACGACAGAGAACAAACCTCAGCCGAAGGGAGATGCGCAGCAATTACCTACGTGCACACGGACCGCAGTACCTTCTTGCAAACCACTGCGATGACTTCTTTTAGACCGAGACTTTTCTGGAATTTTTCGGGCTATCGGCGTTTGAATGCTGAAGGAACAACAAATGAAGCGAAGACACTTCGATCGCGAATAAATTTCTGATTGTTTGACCAGCACAGGACCACGAATCTTTGGAGCCTCCAAGAGAAGAATACGCTTTCCCATTGGCATGTTGTGAATTGAGCACTATTGTTCCAAGAATTTAGCAGGACCAAAAATCGCACCATATATATATTCTTTCAAGAAAGTGAGAGTATTTTGTACATTTCAACAAGTTAACCAGTGATGTATTCTTTTCTACTCTAAATGTTTGAAAACCCACCAAAGTTAAGTGTGTAACTTTAAAAAACAAAAAAAAGTGCTTTTTTATACATATGGTACGCGATTTTCGGTCCCGTACTCGTTTGTAAGTGCGTTGAAATTGTTTGACCCCAGCTTAAAGATTCGTGGTCCTGCGGAGGTCAAACAAGCAAAATTTATTCGCGAACGAAAAGTGCGCACCATATTCTTTTGATTACAAGATCAAAGCCAAAAATAATTTTTGAGTATAAGATAAAAAACATTATAAAAAATACACAAATTTAAATTCAAAATTATTTTTGAGTTTTAAATAAAACAAAGTAAACAAAAAAATAAAATTAAGCTAAAAAGAGTTTTAAATTAAAAAAAATAACTAACTTTGTTTTTAACTTAAAATAAAGTTAAATTTAATTTTAAAAACTTAATACATTTGATAAACACTTTTAGTTGTAAATAAATTCTATTTATTTGACTAGTACAAAATTGTAAATTTTTTAACTAAAATCAAATAATTTTAACATATTAATGAAAAATTTAAAACTAAAAATTGTGTACTATATTTTTAATTTATTTTTTTTAATTTAAATAAAACTTTTTAAATTTTTATTTTTTTGTTAAAAAAGTTTCTAAAAAATTTAAAAAATAAAAAAAATCTCTTTAAATAAACAAATCATCTTTAAAAATTAAATTTGAGTGTAAAATAAAACTTAAGCTAATATTTTGCAATATAAACAAGGACTTTTAGACTTTAATTTCTTTGTAGTAAAAATTTTTCAATATATCCTGTTTTTATATGATGTTGGACAAAGAAACCTCTAATCAACTAACACAAGCCAAGATTGAGAACATCAACGGGATGGCTTTCCTTTTCTTTTCATCCTTGAAAATATATCGTCGGTCCTCACCCTCCACCCTCTTCATTCCAGGCAGCTGGTAGAAGGTGCTGAATGAATACTCGTGGAGAAACTTCAAACACAGCCCAACATGCAAGAGGAAGTTGGTTATTTCTCCCAATGGGTGAATCCATTCGTAATCTTTCCTGTTCTTCAATGGGGCGGCCTGCTCGGTATAGGTTCCTGGCGAATCGTGCTCGATCGGAGCTTCGGTGGGGAAGTAAGGGTATGCGAACTCCAAGTTCTCCGCCTCCGCCCCATCGAGGGCACGGGCGAAGGGATGGAATTCAAAAACGTAGAAAACCCCCTGAACAGGATCCAGATAGTGTTTGATGACGTGGCTCCATTCATGGAGATCGGAGAGCCAACCCAGCACCCCTTCGTTGGTGATCACCAGATCGAATTTCTGATCTCTAAGCTCTGCACAATCAATGAGGGTCAACACGTTGGAGCAAACGAATTTCGCCCTTTCGGAGTACCCCATCTCGGCGGCCAATCGGGATGCTGCTTCGATAGAGGCAGAAGAGTAGTCGACCCCGACCACTGTCTCGGCACCCAGCCTCAAGAAGGACAAGGTGTCCTGACCGAAATGGCACTGGAGATGCAACACCCTTTTGCCCTACACCAGAGCAGAATGATGTTATATCATATTTTATCACACTACTTAAACTCAGAGCTCTCCTTTTTTTCGCTTCCCCCCAAGAAGCGCCACATGCTGCATAACATATCCCCAAAAAAAATTACCTTGATATTGATGTAAGGGGCGAGGTCTTTAAGGATCGCAGGGTCTATACTAGATTCAAGGGCACCACTGATGAAATCATTGACGCGATAGTGCGAAGACTTCATATGAATGTCTGAAGCAAAGAAAAAAAAAATGAGCGGCACGTATAAGCTTTCTTTTAGGGGGGGAGCTGTCTTCCTTTCGTCGCACTCTTGCGCGACCAAACGTTACAGAAATATGAGTCGTCGTGACATCTTTTAGATCACAACAACGTATATAACATACCAACTAGTTCATTCCAACGAGCCTTATTAACATTATCGCAATCCTGAGTGCTGAGCATTTGCGTCTGTTCACTTGTGTCTTTCTTTTCTCCGGCCGCAAAGAAAAAAACAATTCCATTAATGATCGCACGTGGTGGGGTTTTTTTTGGTTTTTATGTCGACAAAACTATTGTGCACTAAGCGGAAACTTTGACGTAGCCCGGCTAACGTAGGTAATTTTTTTTTTTGTTGACTAATGCAGCTAACCATCAGTCATTGATTTTTTGACTAGTCGCAAGTTCACCAATTTATGGCCGACTAAGCTTAGATCATCGTAACAAGGAAAGCTATCTTGTTATGATTAGGCGCCAAAAACAAATTTGTTGCCAAAATTTCACACGTTGTGGATGTGGGCCAATACAGCTATCCATCGATGAGGGAAAAAAAACACCCTCTTGTTTATTGGAAATAATGAGTGTAACTTCTTTGCGCGTCGTTTCCTTCTGTAGGGCATAACGGCTCTAGATGACCGCCAGGTATGGTATAATAGAGGGTGGAGTTGATGGTTGCGGCATCAGAAGGTCTCTTGCCTATTTCAATGTAATCCAACTCCGCCAAATTGCTCCTGTCCACTGGTTCGTACAGCATCGCATAGAGTCCTTCAGCAGAGCGCACAACAACCACTCCCTATAGACAAATCAATAACAACAACAACATAGAAATGGTTTCAGAGATATTGAGATTATGGAAAAAAGTGGTGATGGCTTTTAAGAACCTGTTTTAGTTTGTCGCGCAGGGCGTGGAGTGTTCTGTTCTTGCCAAACACAAGACTGGCTATCCATACCACTTCATTGCCATTCAATAGATCAATGTAAGTAGACTCAGTAGGAGAAGTGAGGATAACATCAATGCGATCCGATAGCCCCAATTTGCTTATCATCTCCTTAGCTGCCTCCACCGCCCTGACGTCTATGTCCACGCAAGATACCTTTGCTCCCGTTGCCTTATGCAACAACAAGGCGCTCATAGGCATAGGACCTTTTCATCAAAATTAAAAACAACATTCTTAACAAAAATCCATCTGTCTCCTTCCATTTGTTTTTTTTTTTTTTTAAATACCACATACCTGCACCAACGAACACAAAATGGATGGTAGAACGATCGGCGGGTAACCAAGGGCACCTGTGGAACAATTCCTGCAGCTCTGTGTCGAGGAGGCTTTGATAATCGCCGCCGTACTTGAATCCCAGCACATCATCAAGCGACAGCGACGAGCCATCGTGCACCGCAAGCAACTCTCGCGCGTGATACAGTTCGACGCCTCCTTCATAAATAGCCAACCGCATCCAGAGGCTGCTCAACAACTCCTCGACGCGATGATCTCCAAGAATTTTGTGTATCACCACCTCACTGAAGTTTCCCGTCGTCATCTGGTTGAAGAAGCTATCGACCAGTCCTGACACCTCGACGGGAGCGGCTTTTCCTGCCAACAACGCGAGCGAGGATTCGTTGGGAAGCGCCAAAGCAAATTTTACAAAGCTCTGCACGAATTCTTCAATCCTCTCTTCTTCTTCTTTGCTGAGCTTCACTTCTTGCATAGGTGGGTGTGCGTGTATGTGCGCACAAAATTGGTGTTCGTGCGCGTGCTCATGAGGATCGTGCGAGTGGTCGTGGTTCGTGGAATGTTCATCGTGATGACGATGGGTGCATCCTTTCGGGTGAGCATGGTGTGGGAGGTTGTGAAGATGAAAGCGAGGATATAAAGCAAATGAGCCTATGCAACAGTTCAACCTGCCTACCACGTCGTGTGCTGCTAACTGGGTCTCCGTTTCTTCCATTCGCTGCCTCTTTTCCCTTCTAGAAACAGTAAAAAAAAGGGGCAGGAGAAAAAAAAACGAAGCAAAGCACCCGGTCCACCTAATAAGGAACGGAAGTCCCGGTCTCTCTTCTTGTATTCCTACTAAGCGCACTCCACCTAAGCTGTCGGCAACCTTGATATTCTTTTTCTTGTTTGTCGTCCATCCTCGTTGGCCTGACACTTCCGCAACAACCACTTTTTTTCCGTCCACCGTATCACCGTACCGTGATTTCCAAAGCCCACTCTTGGCAACTAGGCTCATGGTTTCAACGAAAGCCTCTTGGGTCACTCCAGCACCGAGAAGAAGCTTGTCGAGGTCAACTTGGTTGAGCTCCGTGTAATTGAGTTCTGCATGCATATCCTCGTTGTCGTTTCTCCGGTAAGGAATCGATTTGTGATAACTCATATGCGCGCGTTAGTACCCTATGCCAATGGTAATTCAATTGTTTGATGTTTCGTTTCTGCCAGGCTGAACGAATGAAAATCCTCTCCGACTCCAAAAATTAATTTGGAGTAACAAAAATACCAAAGATAAGTTGTTTTGTGTCTGTTTTTTGGCTCTTGGCTGGAGCCATGAGTGAGAGTAGGTATAGGTGAAAGAAATGAAAGTCCCTTTTTTGATGATATGGCTGCTTCTTTTGGTAGATTTTAGGGTCAGAATACATGGATTACATATGAAAGAGATCCAATATTACCAAAGCTAGCTAAAATGTATAAAGAAATTCTGTGTACACACCACCTATACTTAATCTCACTCATTATATCTTTACTCTTTACGTCTAGGGGCCAAATATCAATAACTTGCATTAAAATGCAAGAGTCGGATAGTATTCTGCGGAGTTTATACGGAAAGGTTAGGAGCTTAACCGACAACAATCCGGTTAACCGGCAGCTAACCGAAAATAAACGACTAACGGTTAGTCGTATGAGTCGACTAAACGTACGTAGCGTTAGTTGCGCTTCAAAAAAAAAAAAAAAAGGGTTGGGTTCAACCATGACTCTGGAGTCACGGAGGAAAAGTGACAGTTGAAAAAAGGTTTACACAGTGTACTGAAGAAGCCTCCGAAGAGCGAAACCGGTTACACTTAGAATAAACAAGTCAGAAAGGGGGCGGAAAAATCGCAGCAACAGCAATCGAGGCGAGGGAATTTTGATGACTCGAAGGCATTACGCACATGTCGAGAACAATCCTTCTGCTGCGCGAAGTTGTTTGGAATGATGGAGAGTATTCTATCCCTTCTGTCTCATTTTTTCCGAACCGGATAGCTACCTATCAATGTGGAGCAGAGAGAAGGGCGAGGGCGCCAAATAGTTTGTCTTGGACCTCAGCACAAAATCTTAGCTAACCCTTCATCACGGTAAATTCGTTAAAATAGGCCTGTCCCCTGGCAATAACAAGATCGCCACCTGTTTTTGTGCGGACGAAAGCGGGAAAATTTTGCGCGCAAATGATGCTCCACTGCACATGGAACGATGCTCCTCCTCCCCAGTGCGGACTGGAGTCCCGTGGGGGCCGGCTTTGTCACCAATAACCGTTCGTGAGTTCCTTCCCTCATCTGGTGGGCAGGACTTCAATCTCGGGCTGGCGGAAATGCTGCAGCATGAGGAACAACGACTGCGATGGAAGCTGAAGAAGAACGGGGTGCTGGTACGCGTGAGCGAACGCGAGTGGGTTGTCACCTCGCATCACCCGCAATCGATCGTCTACTCCCCCGGGAAGGGGCATCTGGTGCTCAGATCAAAGGTCCGGAAGACCACCCTGAGGGTGCGGAAAAAACAACGTGCAAGAAGTGTGGCGAGTGGGTCATCATGAAGTGTGAGCATTTCGGTGTTTCCGCTCCCTGTAGGTCTGCCTTTTTTGTTCCGCATACGCATGGGAACCGTTTCATGCGCAACGCACCCCAACCGACTGACCCTCAGAAGCTCTTATTTTTTGACCAAGAACGTGTGTAAACGTTTTGGGTGGGGAAAGCTACAATGAATAGTGCTGACATGGTACACGAATATATAGATTGACTAGACTCTGACATGAGAGCATTCCTCTATTGCCTTGGGATCGGAGACCCTCCCCAACCAAGTACCAATATGCTCTCCGTTAGTTGTGTTATAAATTTGCCACTAACGAAGGACACAAGAGTGCACGCATATTCTCAGGAGGGTGTCTCCACTAAAGCTTGACTTTCGTCAAAGAAGCCCACCACCTTAGGGGTTTAAACGATGTTCAGATTACATAAAGGATTATTTCTACAAGGGTCTCTTCGCAGTAGGCTATAAGTCGCGTTTTTTAAAAAAAAAAAAAAAATCCATCAAAAGGTGGTTGAAGACAAAAACCCCTATGTACCCTTACCATACGACATCCAAGTGTTTCGGCCCTAACGCTAGCATAGTCTGAAAAGGAAAGGAGAATCGTTCTGGGCACCCTGCCATAATCCAGAGCCAGCCGTTTTCCAAATAACCTAAATCGGATCGATTTGTTGTCGGAGAGCGCCGACCTGTGCCTGATTGGCAAGATCTTCCATCCCACCACTCATGCAAATGCAATAGTCCGGGGTGTCGGTATGCTCTCTGTTCTGGCCAGATATAGGGATGGATAGCATGAAAGCCAATGACGGCACGGTGTTAGAACAGCTTGCCAAATGATTTTTGAGACGAAGTTCGTGTTATCATCACTGACACCGAAATGAGGCGCACGGGAAAGTCTGAGCAAGGTAACCATAGTAGCACTAGTTCCTGCAATTATTAGGAGCAGAAACTAAGAGCAATACTCCTGGTAGCACCCTTCCCTCAACTCCCTTTAAGTTTTAGCCTTGCAACCATGCTTCCCCCCCCTTTGAAATCAAAGACTTGTGCAATTTCTCACAAACTCTCTTGGGGCCACCAATGTAACATCTCCCGATCTCTGGTCAGCAAGGTTTTATGGGTTAAGACTCCGACGGTATCTGCGGTTGTTCCTCAGGTTTCGCAAGAAGTGATCTTTGAGGGCAAGCCAGTCCCAAAGGACCTCACAGCAGAACAACCAACATGTGCAGAGTAGTTGAGAATGTTTTTTTGGCCTACTCGGCCCTGTTGGAAAGGAAGCTGCAACCCGGCTACTTTGCCAGGTTTGCAGCAGGTCTCTTGAACGATGGAGTGGATCCTTTGTGAAGGGAAGGGAAATGACCTTCGTGGGTCGCTGTTGTGCATAATGCACCGTTTGCGTTGCCAGCCCATAAACAGCAGGCACTACTCAATGTTTATCTTCGGACGCGAGGACGCTGCTTTCATTAAAACCATAAATACCGTCTCTTTTTAGTATTTTGCCCTGACTTGGTGCCAAACTGTATTTCTTGTAAAGAGCTTGAGGAGGTTAGGGAGTTTGTGTTCGGCCTTTTTTCGTCCAATGCTCTGTTGTCAAAGCAAATTTTTTTGTACCAAAAAACAAACAACCTTCTCTTCCGCTGTAGTTGTAAGAATCTCTGGGTGGTTGAATCTGTTGCGCAATGATGTTCCACCTGACATGGATTGATGATGGTGCAGAGGACGACAATGGAAACGTGCTGTCAACCGCCAACCAATACCCTTCAACCATGCAGCCTCTACGATCTCATCTTCGCTCCTCCTCACGATGATAAAGAATCACGACTGAGGTCATGGAAGAGAAAGAACAACGGCGTTGTGGTGCAAATCAGGGAACACAAGAAGACCACCACAGACCGTCGCCCTGTATCGATCACCTTCTCTCCCCAACATGGAAATTGGGTGCTCCGATCGAACATCAGGAAGAGGACCGTGATCACGAAAAAGAAAATACGGGTACGGCCTCGTGCAAACGGAGAGGCGGTGGGTGTGAGCACTGCCTCAGATGTCATGACGAACCCTATGTAATAGGATTGATGATGTTGTTCATTTGTCATCAGACTCCAGAGATTACATGCCTCTTTCAAAAATAAATCTTGAGACTCTCGAGAGGTTTCTTTCTGCCAAAAGCTCCTGGCGAGTCTCAGCTGTAGTGGTTGGTGACCACTCTAAGAATTCGGTGAAAATCTACACTGGAGGTGGTAGGACAAATCTCCACAAATGACGCAAATTTTTTTTTTTTGGGTGATAAGCTGCCATTCTCAAGGGGGAAAAAATCAAAAGCTCCGATGTTCCTTCTCCCTTCCATTGATGCTACACACCACCCGGCGGGGTTTAATCTTGTTTTGTTTAAGGCAGAATATGCAGCTTCATTAACTCGTCAGTAATTACAAAGAACCCTAGCCACTGGGTCCATAGTATCATGGAGTGTTGATGCACCACAGGATAACATCTAAACCACCGAAGGCCTCGAGCTGGTCAAGGTTCTTTTTAGTAGCCAATGAGCTTCTCGTCAAGAAAAAAGACACCATCCAAATCATCGCCATCATGTGACTCTCCTATTGATGAAAATCCAACGGGGATCGGCAATCTCTCTTCAACACTTCTGCTTGTGAACAGAAGCAGCAGCCTGTGTCGCTCACACTGTTCTCTCTTCAACGGAATGGTTCATCCTTACTCTCTGTTGATGGTCAGCAAACACAGACATCGCGTAAGAATAGACATATGAAGGTGATTGGTGAGTCAGTGGGAAGGGGAACATCCACTAACGTTGCCCTGAAGGTGACAGGAAAGAGGGAAGAATAAGCCTCCTCTTAAAGGAATCGCCTCAGGGACAATCTGTCTGATGTCTCTTCAATGCGGACCTTCGATCCAGAGGTGTTCCCTCTGGATCAAAGTTGCCTTGGGCTTAAGTTTCCGCCGCCGCAGTGCATAGACCTTTCCTATGCGCACCGAGAGTCGACCTTGGAAGCCTTTTCAAGATGGCGCTTGCGAGGTATTTGGGAAAAAACAACAAGAGTTACGAGCACCCAAGCGAAGCAAAATTTCTGTAGTTCGGAGAAAAAAATTTCCGAGGAGGAGCGCACAGCTGCAGTAACTATCTTAAACGCTTACTAGTGGGCTCAAAAAAATTTTATATTCTCTCACACCCGAGTCCCGTCTCCCGCGGCACAAATCGAACATCTGCAACCCCCCCCTGAAATGAAGTTGAGCCAGAATAGATCACCGAGAGTTCTTCTCCCTCGGTGCCACGAAAACCCCGTTCCTCAACGGGTTGCGCATAGATGGCTTGCAGGCCATGAAATTCCTTGCCTCCCTCGCGCGCGGCATCATCGAGCGGGGCAGCGTGAACCGCAGCGTGGCGCGACAGTCGTGGTTGGCAAGACTCAAAGGGCCGCACACCGCATACACTTTCGCTTCCGTTTTTTCGTTGGGCGACGTTCTCTTCATTTTTTGGGGCACTTCCAGCAACGATGGATAACCTTCATTCCGAAGTTGTTCGACCCCCTCCTTGCAGGTCAGTTCAAGCAAGGTGCCAAAGAGATGTTCCTCCAGCAAAGGCGTCCCTTGTTTGGCCGCCGCCTTCCTCCCACCACCGGTGCGCAAAAATATCCCCAGACCAGCTGCCTTGCTCTCTTTGGTGCAGATGGGGCTGG
>ERZ778026.2629-NODE-2629-length-18080-cov-10.576033_pt1 | contig 18080 bp, 31 predicted proteins | sample MGYA00375756_ERZ778026 | MGnify/ENA primary metagenome ERZ778026 (study PRJEB29350, sample SAMN05389820) | bioreactor metagenome | isolation source: Ammonium sulfate bioreactor | place: South Africa: University of Cape Town | collected 2014-02-18 ... | reverse complement strand
GAGAGGCTGGCTGAGCGAATGAGAGGCTGGCTGAGCGAATGAGAGGCTGGCTGAGAGAGAGAGAGAGAGAGGCGTGCGAGGGCTGGCGGGCGGCGATGGAATGAACGAGGAAGAGCAGCAGGAAGAGGAGGAGCAGCACCGCCTCACCGCTGCTGCGGCTCTGAATGGTTGCTCGGCTCTCTAACTGGCAACCTGCCTCCCTTCTGGATCTTTGCGATGGCTGACGCCTCGAACGGGCTTGTTGGGATTGAATCGTAGGAAGGGCTATGGTATTGGGAATAGAGCACAAGAGAGGAGGGAGGGAGGCAGGCACGGCGCAGAAGAGCGACGGCACTCCATGTGGCTGGCTGGAGGCGGTGCAGGCGGTGCTTGAGATACGAGCTGGCTCGTTGGTACGCACACACACACAGGCACCCACGCACGAGCAGCAGGATTAACGGTACGGGTACTCGGCTCGCAGGTTGGCGGCAATCTCCGGCTCCCAGCGGTCTCCATTCGACAGCAGCTTCTCCTTGTTGTACCTGCAAGCAGCATCGCGAAGGCGCCATTCGAGGGACGCGAGGAACACGATCACCATCATCAGCAAGCGCATTCAGCAGGCGGCGGTAGCGCTCAGCAAGCACTCAGCACTCGGTAGGCGGCGACGTACAGCAACTCCTCGTGCGTCTCGGTCGAGTTCTCAAAGTTCGGGCCTTCGACGATGGCATCGACCGGGCAAGCCTCTTGGCACAAGCCACAGTAGATGCACTTGGTCATGTCAATGTCATAGCGCGTCGTGCGGCGGCTGCCATCGGGGCGCGGCTCGGACTCGATCGTGATAGCCTGCGCCGGGCAGATGGCCTCGCACAGCTTGCACGCGATGCAGCGCTCCTCGCCTGACGGATAGCGGCGCAGCGCATGCTCGCCACGGAAGCTACCGACCAGCGAGACGTCAGCACCACGTTGACTCCCGTGAACGAGCGAGCGCACGAGCGCACGAGCGCACGAGCGACGCGTACCGAGAGCTCAGCGGGCCCTTCTCCATCGGGTAGTTGAGCGTGACCTTGGGCTGGAAGAAGTACTCGAGCGTGAGCGCCATACCGCGCACGATCTCGCCCAGGAAGAAGGTTGTCGCCGTGCGGTCAGCGGCGTCCATGATCCACGGCGCGTTCTCGCCATACTTGAAGTCTGCCTCGATGAAACAGCGAGCGCGACGCCGCAGAGACGCAGCGATGCAGTGAGGGCGCTGTGAGTGTGTGTGTGGGTGTGCACCTACGACCGACGCGGCTGCCCTGGCGTACCTGCGGTGGTGTCGGTGTGGGAAGAGGACTTGGCGAGGCACTCCTTGCGCTCGGCCTCGAACTCCTCAAGGCGGCGGTTGACCACGAGGAGGCCGCCTACGCGTCGTGCAACGTGAGAGCGTGAGTGCGTGCGTGCGAGCGTGCGCGTGAGCACTACAAGCCCGGCATCGATACGTACCGCGCGAGTGGTAGGAACGAACGACCGCGGGTATCGCGGTGCGCAGTGGGGAGCGCACGAGTCGGCGGACGAGCAGCGACATGACGGGAAGGGCAGAGATGAGGGACGCGGGCAGTGAGTACGCGAGGAGGGCGGCGGCGGCGGCGAAGCAAAGATGAGACAACGACGAGACGACGAGGAGACGACGATGATGAGCAACGAGGAGGAGAGGGCGCTGCTCCTTCGCCTCGCTCCCCTACCACGCCCACACCCATCACAACAACCACACCCACCACCAGCTCGTGTCCCGTGTCTCCGACTCATGTCGTATCTCCTGCCGCATCTCACCAATGGCTGGCAAGTCGACCAAGCCATCCTGTCCGAGGAGAACCGCGTCGTGGTGATTCGGTTCGGCCACGACTGGGACCCCGAGTGTATGCGCATGGACGAGACGCTGTTCGGCATCGCCGAGAAGGTCAAGAACTTTGCCGTCATCTACCTGGTCGACATCACACAGGTGCCGGACTTCAACAAGATGTACGAGCTCTACGACCCGGTCACGGTCATGTTCTTCTTCCGCAACAAGCACATGCTGGTCGACCTTGGCACCGGCAACAACAACAAGAGTACGCTTCCCTCACTCACGATGCCGCCTCGCTCGCTCGCTCACTCACCATGCTTGTGGCACAACGCTGTGGTGCTTCAACAGTCAACTGGGCCGTAGATGACAAGCAGGAGATGATCGACCTGATCGAGACCGTGTACCGTGGCGCACGAAAGGGCCGCGGTCTCGTGATTGCACCCAAGGACTACTCGACCAAGTACAAGTACTAAGCGACCGACCGACCGACCGACCGACCGACCGACCGACCGACCGACCGAATACACGTCGTTGTTGACAATGTAGATATACATAAAAGCGGGCAGTCGGCAGCGGTACCGCTGTTGGCACACCCAGCCATCGTGCTCGAGAAACCAAGCAGCAGCACCTTGCTTGAGGCGCAGCAGCAGCAGCACGGGTGCGATACCAAGAACAGTTGCCGCCGCCGTCGCCGTCGTCGTCAGTCTCTCGCTCGCCGCTCCACCGTCGCTGCCTCATCCACCACCTCCACCACACCATGTCAACAGCAGTCGAGCGCCTCCAAGCGCAGCGCGAGTTCCAGGACAAGCTGACGCAGGCGCAGGCGTGGAGCGTCATGCGCGGCTTCAACGAGCTCACCGACAAGTGCTTCCGCGAGTGCGTGCTCCACATCACGCAGCCGTCGCGCGAGGCGCTCGAGAGGCAGCAGAAGCACCTGGAGGAGCTGCGCGAGCAGGGCAAGTACGACGACGACAAGCCCAAGGCACTCGAGCCTGGCGAGTTCAAGTGCATCAAGCTCTGCGTCGACCGCTACCTCAAGACCTCGAGCCGCGTCGAGCGTGAGTTCACGCAGGCGACCGCCGCCGCCGACAAACAGCGCGCCCGCCTCGAGGCCGAGATCTTCCTGCACCTGAACAGCGACGACGACGACAACAACAGCAGCAGTGGCAGTGGCAGTAGTAGTGGCGGCGGTGTCTCGCACTCGAGTGCGCGATAGATAGAGCGATAGAGCGCGTTTGCCTGCGTGAGTGTAGAATAGCGATATCTGATTGAGCGTCGACGTCGGTGTATGTGTGTGCGCCCGTCGTGTGTGTGCGTGTATGTATGTGCGTTTGCTGGTCGGCTTTATTGTGCTTGCAATCGTGCTCGATCGATCAGCTGATCGACCCGCTGCACTGTATGCGCACGTTGTACCGCGAGAGCGCGAGCGCGCTCCATCTCCTCGAACACACAAGATGATGACATACACACTACAGCTGTCAAGCAACGCCGACCGCCGCTGCGGTGTTACCGATGCCTCGTCGTGCTCGTGCCGCCGTCGTGTCTGTGCATCGGCGTGCGTACGTGCATCTCGTGTTGCTGGCCTCGAGGGCTCTCGGAGGGGCAGCAGGTGGCTGTCGCGGCCGTCACTCGTCGAGCTCGTCGTACTTGGGCTCCGGTGGCTCGAGATCCTCGCCATACTGAATGGCGTTATCGATTTGCTGCAACACGAGCGAGATGCTGTCCTCGTCCGTGATATCCAAGCCTACGAAGCTCACGAGGTTGTACTCGTCCAGCTGCCACCGAACGAACGACCGCGATGGCGAGCGTAGTTAGCGAGTGATGCTCACTCACTCACTGACTCCCTCAGGTACGCACCAGGTTGCCGATGGCCTCATTGAGGCGCCAGTACTTCTTGCCAAGGCTCTTGTTCAAGTCCGAGATCAGAAACGGCACCTGCATCTCGAGATAGCTGCAGCGCCAGCGAGCGAGAGAGCGAGAGAGCGCACATCAGTGACCTGCAGCTCGCGAGATAGAGCAACGCAACCTACCGCTCTGCTCTCTCCTCAGCGGCCGATATATCCTCGCCCTTGCGCTTGATCAGGTCCATCTTGGTGAGGATGTTCAGATGCGGTAGCTCGAGCTGCAGCATGGCCGAGAGGCACATGAGCGCGCCCGAGATGAACTTGCCGCTGTCGGACATAAAGTGGCTGTCGATGAGGTACAGCCCGCACACGGCGTAGTCCCAAGAGCGCAGAGCATCGACGATGGTCTTCATCACCGGCACATGCGTGAAGAGCTCGATCTGGCCCGGGCAGTCGATGATGATGTAGTCGTCCTCGTAGTTGCCGATCTCGTCGCGCAACCACTCGAGGTTCGATACCAAGAACCTGCACGAGCCGCACGTATTAGCACGCAACGAGCCGAGCAGCACGCGAATCACCCACCACATGAGAGAGGGGAACGCACTCGAAACACCACATGAGGCCGCCATTGGGTCCGAGGTTGAGCTCGTCCATCGCGTCGTCGACCGTGATCAGCGAGCGGAGGTCGACGCTCGGCGTGTAGTCGAGCTCGTCGGCGGCTGGATCGAGGTTCACGACGTGAACGCTGCGGCCAAGCGCCTGGCAGTGCTGCTGCATCATGTGGCAGAAGGTGCTCTTGCCGCTACCGGCTGGGCCCATGACCAGCTGTGCATGCCGACCCATACTGCTGTACGCGAGCAGCAAGACCACCAGCGGATGCGCGAGCAACAAGGCAGCGAGCGACAACGAGAACGACAACCAGAACCAGAACGACAACGACAACGACAACGACAACGCGCTGCTGTTCTTTCGCTGCTCGCGCCCTCTTGCTCTGCGCGCTCGCTTGCGTTCCACGATGGATGAGTCACTACCATTCGCCATCGTGCTTGCTTGTCTCGTTATCGCTGGCTTGTGCGTGTGGCGCGAGCGGCACAACCTGCAGTGTCAATGCGCTGCCTCTGCCACGAAGCGCGAGGAGGCCTCGAGCGTGCGCAGCGTCACGGCATCGGGCTTCGCTGCCGCCGCTGGCATTCACCCGTGGATCTCGCGCCAAGCCTACTGGCGTATGAAGCGCGGTATCGAACAGGAGCAGGTCGACGCCGACGCTCTTCGAGCTCGGGAGCATGGCACGCAGCTCGAGGACGCTGCGCTGGCTGCCTATCGATCGCTTCTCGATCCGCCGTCGCTCGAGACCGGCTGCGCGTACGTGCCAACACAGCGATTGTGCCACGATGGCACATGAAGCTCACTTCGTGCGCGGCGATGCAGAATGGTCTCGCATCCCAAGCACCAGTGGCTGCGTGGTATTCCCGATGGCATCGTGCATGAGACTGCAGAACGCGGTAGCCGAGCAGTGCGCGTGATCGAGGTCAAGTGCCCGTTTCGAAGCGACGGTCTTGCTGTTCCAGCTCAGACACTCTATCAAGTGCACTACTAGTACGGAGTGTCACTGTTGCTTGCGGTACCGCAAGAGCCACGCTGCACTCAACACTCACTCTTTCTCGTTGTACAGCATGCCACAAGTGCAGGGTTACATGGAGCTGCTCGATGTGCCCGAATGCGACTTTGTATCATATACACAGGAGGGGTTCAATGTCTTTCGTATCCGGCGTGACCGCCAATACTGGGATCTACTGCTACCGGTGCTCGAGGTACCTTGCTGTTGGTCGATCTGGAGTCGTCACACCAGACTGACATGTCGCCTGCAGGAGTTCTGGGTGTTTCTGAACCAACCACACACCGAGAATCTGGTACCGCCGCCCGAGAAGCACTCGAACACGGAAGAGCTACTGCGCCGAAGCAAGGCGATGGCATGGGAAACGCCGCCCGAGTGCAGCAGCAACGACGATGTAGATTGGTAGCGGCAGCACGACGACGAATGAGAGAATCCGATCCGATCGACGTTAAGAACAGCACCCGCCGCTCTCTTCGTGTTCGATTGCTGCTCTTGCTTGATTGCTGCTCTTGATTGATTGCTGCTCTTGCTTGATTGCTGCGCTTGCTTGATTGCTGCGCTAGCTTGCTCGGCGCCGCTCACTACCATTATGTCTCCCACGCTCGCCAGCTCGTCGTGGTGGGAGCGCGTGGTCGAGGGCAAGCCGATGGAACGCGTGCGCGAGTGGTACGCGTGGTACTGCTTGGGCATGGTGCTGCTGGCCGGCGTGCTGGACCAGGCCGACAAGTGGGCGCTGGCGTCGCTGCAGGCCGCCGGCCTCCAGTGCTCGTCGTGCGGCGTGCCGTCCGACCCCTTCTATCCGTCGTGCATCGAGCAGTGCCTGCCACTCGACGACGTCGCCATGGGCTTCTTGACCGGTCCGGCGCTCAGCATCGGCGCGCTGCTGGCCGGCCTGCCGCTCGGCTGGGCCGCCGATCGCTACTCGCGCGTGCGGCTGCTCTGGCTCGGCCTCTTGCTGTGGTCGGGCGCCACGCTCGCATCGGCCTTCGTCGTGAGCTTCTGGCAGCTGGCCGTGGCGCGCATCGTGCTCGGCGTCGGACAGGCGGCCGTCAACCCGACGGGCTTCTCGCTGCTGGCCGACTGGTTCGTGCCGCGCCGCCGCGGCCTGGTGCTGTCGATCTTCTCGTCCATGATCTTCGTGGGCCAGATCTGCGGCCTGATGACCGGCGCCGTGAGCCAGCACTGGTCCTGGCGCGTGGCGTTCGCCGTCTTGGGCGCTCCGGGACTCGTGCTCGCCGTGCCCTTCATCCTCACGGTCTGGGAGCCCAAGCGCGGCCTGCATGACGTGCTCGGCCACGCGACTCCGCAGCCTGAAGCTGCCACGCTACACCTTGGTGCTGGCGACGGCGCCATCGGCATCGGCACGCTCATCACTTCGCCACCTGTCGACGCCGTGGCTGCGGCTGGACCGCTCGACCACGACCTCAAGCCCCGACGCCGCACATCGTACTCGAGCGGTCACTACCAACACGACGACACCACTGCGCCTATCGAGTACTATACCGAGCACGACTTGGACGTTGCTTCAAGCACAACAGCAACAACAACAACAACAGCAGATGCACAAGGCAGCAGCGGCATTCCGGGTCCAGTACCTCTGCTGGTTCGCACTCGGTATATTGTCACGCATCTTCCATTCGTCATGTACGTGGGCGTGCACTCGCTAGCCGATTCCATGCGCCGCGGCGGCGATTGCCTCATTGCCATCGCTCGTTGCAGGTTGGCCGTCAGTGCTGCGGCACGCTTCATGGGTGGCTATGCCATTGGTGCCACGATACAGGTCTTCTTCCGACGCGTGTATGGTGTGCAGCCAGCCACCATCTCGTACGCCATGTCGTTCATCGTCACGGTGGGGGGTTTGCCTGCGTGCTACATTGGCGGCTGGCTGGCTGACACCTGGAACTTGGTACGTGGCGGTCGGCGTCGCCAATGCAACACCAATCCAGCACATATTGACGGCCGCATACGTGCAGCGCGACCCTGCCGGCAAGGTGTGGGTATGCGCCATGTCGTCGTTGCTTGCCGCTCCGACCATGGCCGCGTGCTTGCTGGCACCGTACTCGGAGATGTCTTTCGCCTTCCTGTTGGTCTCGTACTTGATTGCCGAGCAGTGGTACGGACCCGCCATGGCCGTCGTGCAAGATCTCACTCATCCGTGCACGCGTTCGCTCGCGACTGCCATCTATCTCATCGTACGCGACCTCCTGCGCCACGGCATCCATCGTGTCATCCATTCTCACGCATTGTTTGCTCGATTGCATTCTACCAACAGGCTGGCGGTGTCGGAGCCTTATCGCCATTGATTGTACGCTCGCTTGCTCGATCGATCACTCAATCACGTCGACTTTGGTGGTGACGCTTACTCGCTCGCTCTGATGCAGGTTGGCTTCATGAACACGCTGTTTCATCCAGATGCCGACGCTCCAGATCCGACCTATTCGCTCCTTCTCATGGTGTCGGCTTCGTATATCCTATCAGCGTTGCTGTTCTTCGTGACTGGCATGCTGGTGCGTCGCTTCCATGCCAACACACCGGCCGACAACCCATTCGGCGTGCCGGACTACATGCGCCAATACGTCGATGCGCGCTCGTAGGCCGCTCCTCTCCACCAGCACAATGTAGATAGTATCGGCGTTCGGTGTTCGTGTATTTATGCAATTGAAATTCAATCAACCATCGAGAATCGAGAATGGTCGAGAGTGGTTGATTAGAACAGGTCGTCGTCGTCGTCGTCGTCGTCGTCGTCAGCAGCAGCAGCAGTATGCGACACCGAGCCCGATCCGAGCTCTCGAACCATCATCTGCCGGGCATCCTCAAACGTGGAATTGTGCAGTGTTGGCAGCGGCACCTCGACCGGTTGGCTGGCTTCGTCGAGTAACGTGTCGTCACCGACGTCGTCGTTATTGTTGGCGTCATCAAGTGTACTTGCGGTTTCGGGATCCGTATCGACGAGTTCCGGCGAGCGACCAAGAGGCTCATCTGGCCCGGAATCGGGTTCTTGCTCGCTGGTTGCGTGGCTTAGTCGCTGCAGGTACAGTCGCTGTGCAAATTGCACGATCGAGCCGGCTGACGCAGTACTCTGCCCAGCTGCTGTGCTCAAGAAGCACTCCCATCGCTGCCGCGGCAGAACAACGGGCGTCGGCGAGCCGCACGCCGGATCTCGGACGTGAGTTGGTTGCAGCAGCACGGTTGCCGGCTTGCGTAAACTGGCACCACGGCGCGTTACTCTTCAGCAATAGGCCATGAGCATGCGCTGCGTGTGCGCGTGTGGCGGACCGCGTACCGTCTGCCGGCGCTGGTCTTACACAGCGACTTGGCTTCGCGGCTGCGCCAAGGCCGCGAGATCGGGCCGCTGCTCAGGCGAACGAGCACCACAGGAGAGCTGCCCCGATGATGTCCTGCCACGTCTTCGCCGTTGTCGTCGGCGTCGATCTCGGCGTCGTCGCACTCCTCATCGGAGATCGGGTTGTTGGGCTGAGGCTGTTCCGGCTTGGCAGGCGCGGCACTCCGGTGATGGCTACCACCTCGTTGCTTCTGGCTTCGAACCGGAGCTCGAGGCGCTGTTGGTTCCGAGTGGGGCGCGAGAAGATCGTGCAGCAGCGACGCCATGAGTTGCGCATCTTGGTGCGCGCCTCGCTGCCTGCGTTGCGGCTTCGAAGCCACGACCGGGGCGTTAAGCTGCGTCGGGTTGCGATGAGTGAGTATTCAAGCCGCAAGTGAACAATCATTACTCGAGGCACAAGCAGAGTACCTGCTCATCCGCAACGATTTCGATCTCCCAGCTCGGGGGAGAGGCCGACGACATGGCTGGTATGGACGAGAGAGAGCAGGCAACACGAAGAGAATGGCGTTTTCGGCGGCGAGAAATATCTAGATTTTCCGTGGTTGTGAGACGAACCGAGAAGCCCAGCGTCTCGCTCAGCGGTCGACGGCACTGACGACACACGGCACAGATGGCGTGGAAGCGGTACTTGAACAGCGCCGGTCCCTCGAGCACCGTGATCAAGCACACCGGACACACAGCCGGATCGTGTGTGTCTTCCGGTTCCGATTGGCGGTGCTGTGCTTCATTGCTCGTCGTCGTCGTCGTCGTCGCACTTGCATTTTCGAGCTGTTTGTTGATGATGCTCGAGGTGCTCGGCTCTTGTTGGCCCGTGTGGTGGTGATGATGATGGTCAGCTTCGAGGTCGGTCTCGGTGTCGCGAGCATCTTCACGAGCTTCTTCATCGTACGATGATGATGATGATGAGCGAGGTCGGTGCTCGCCAAAGTGTCGTTGGCAGCTTGGTCATCGTCGGAGCTGGTGTCGCCAAACGCGGCATCTGACGCAGCGACGATATCGTCAGGCAGCGATACCATCTTGGTTCTTGGTTCTTGGTTTCTCTGGATGAGAGAGAGGGAGAGATAGTTGTTGATGTGAAGGCCAAACAAATGGTCGAGGAACTCCTTCTCGGCTCTCGGGGCAAGCAGCACGGGAGGAAGAGAGCCCTCGTGAGCAACACAGCAGGTCGAGAGAGAGAGAGACGCAAGAACAGCAATCCATTCAACTTGCCTCTACGGAAAGCCGCCTCTCGTGTTTCATTCCCTTCCTCATCTCGTCTCGTCGTCGTTCATGGCTGATGCTCGCAAGGCTGCTGCCGAAGCGCGGCGACAGCGCATCCTCGGGGCTGCGGCGTCTCGCCTAGAGCGCGTAACCAACCTCTACGCAGCGCCTGCCTCGCCTACAGCGAGCGAACCCTCTCCTCCACCTGCCGAGATCACACTCGAGCGCTCCACCGATGCACTTGCCGCTCCTGATGCACCCACGCCGTGTTGCGCTGCTCCAGTGCCCGATCCACCCACGCCCGAACCCCAGCCTACCCCTGTCAAACCAGCGCCAGTGGCAGCGCCTGTGGCAGCGCCTGTACGCCATCGGCCTGTCACGTGGCCTCGGGTGCATGTGACAGCGAGCGGTCTGCGGCACGCTGCGGCGGCTGCCATCGGCATGGCGTGCTTCGCGCTGATGCTCACGTGCAGCGCACCGGCAGCGCCGTGGTGCTCGCGCTACTCGTGGCTCACGTTCGACCGCCTACTACTCACAATGGTCCTGTGCGAGATACTTGCCATCGTCTTTGTGCACTCACGAAGAAGCTCCAAGCGCCAAGCGAACCCGCCGCCGTCCCAGGACGCCGGCGTTCCAGCAGGCGCTCCAAGCCAGCCACCGCCTGTACCGGCTGCGCCTCAGGAGTTCGAGCAGCTGCAGCAGCTGCTGGCGGGTCTCGCCCCCGGCTCGCCGAGCGCGTCTCCGGGCACTGGCGGCGGCGCACAGGCGTTGGCCAAGATCATGTCGCTGCTAGACACAGTCGAGTCGGTGCTGCGCGTCGTGAATCTGGTTCGCGCCGCCGTGGCCTCAGTGACCTTCTTCGTGTTCGGCTTTGTGCTGTGCTCGCAAGCCTGGGCGCTGGCAGGAACAGCGTTCGCCGGCGTGTAAGAGCGACGTCATCGCATCGTTGTAAATACCCACGACCATCATCGTCACGTTGCGTATCGGTTTCGTTTATCTCGGTTGCTGGATTCTGGATGGATGGGATGGGATGCGTGGGGTTGCGGCGTGGGTTGCGGCCTCGTAACAACTCAACAACAACAACGACGACGACGCGCCAGGCTAGGTATGGCGCGGCTCTTCTTGGGATCCGGGTGGTAGAGGTAGGCTGGCTGGTTCGCTCGCTTGCTCGCTTGGCGGCCGTGTACGCACGCTCGCTCGCGCTCGGCTGTCGCGCTGCCTATCGAAGGAAAAATTGCTGGCTGCGCGACACGGTGCCGTACTTGCTCTCGTGCGTGTACTCGATCACAATGTCGAGGTCGCGCTTGTTCTTCTTGTTCTGCTGGCACGACAGCGTGCCCTCGATGACGTCGCCTTCCGTCACGAGCAAGACCTCCTCCAAATAGAAGACGGTCTGCTTCCAGTGCGTGTACTGCGAGAACGGACCTGGAGAGAGAGAGAGAGAGAGAGAGAGAGAGAGAGAGCGCGCGTGTTGGTTACTTGTGGTTAGCGGCGCTCCTACCACCGATCGGGTGCGCTGTGAAATGGCCGCGTACTGGTCGAGAAGTGCACCGTCTTGTGGCACGGCGTGAACCAAATGTCAAAGTGCGCCACGAAGGCGTGCACACGCTATCAGCCAGCGCAAAGATCGTGAGCCATCATCCATCAGCCAGCGAGCCAATGAGCAGCCGGCACGCCGTACATCATCTCGCGTCGCAGTGAGCTTGAACGGCGCACAGAACGCCAGGTGCTCGGTCTTGACCGTGGCGATGTCGATGCTCTGTGTACCACACGCACACGCGCAGGAAGCAAAGCTGATGAGCATCGATGTGGCGAGAGATGTGACGTTGTTGTTGACGATGCGGGTCGACCATGATGTTGGTACGTACCAACATCTCGAACGTGTCGGTGCAGATGGCCTTGGCCTCGACGACGTCGACCAGCGGCTCTTGCATCGCCATGTCGCGGATGCACTTCATGTTGTAGCCCCAGACGTTCTCCCACCAGTTGATCTTGTCCTCCTTGTACTCCTCGTCCTCGATGGCCGAGATCGACAACGAAGCACGATCGGGCAAGATGATACCGCCCTCAGCCTGCGGCAACGATAAACACGCCAGCCACCGACCACCACGATAACGATCAGCAACGACAAGGGCGTTTAAGGGGCCGGTGCGCGGGGCTTGCGTGTGTGAGTGCGTGCGTGCGTGCGACGTACGAGCCACTTGTCGCGCGCAAAGATCACCGTGTCGAGCATCGACTCGTAGAAGAGGAAGTAGCCCATCCACTCCGAGATGATGATGTCGACCTTGTCGACCGGCAGCGTGATCTCCTCGATCTTGCCCTTGATGGTGGTGACGATGTGGTCGAGGTTGTTGTCCTTGACGATCTGCGCCGCCTTGTCGATGATGTTCGACGCGTCGACCGCAAACACCTGCTTGGCTCCCGCCGTCGCCGCAAACATACTCAAGATGCCCGTTCCACAGCCGACGTCCAACACCTTCAGCAGCAGCAACAGTAACGAACGAGAGAGAGAGAGAGAGAGGAGAGAGGAGACGCCACGAGCGCGGTGAGCGGCAAGCAGCAGCACGGCGAGGACGCTGCGCCACGTACGATCTTGCCCTTGAAGAGGTGCTTGTTGTGCAGGATCGAGTTGCGGTACGAACGAGTGCGCACCGTATCCTTGAGCATCTCCTGCTCAGCGATGGGGCCTTGCGTGAGTGACACGAACGAGAGGGAGAGCGCATACACGTGGGCCATACACGAGCCACACCGAGCAGCAGTACGTACCTCATGGATACCAAAGTGCGCGTACGAGTTCCAATAGTAGTCAGAACTCGTCGCCTGGTCGGCAGCAGGCTGCGAGGCAGTCTGATCGGCGGCAGTGGCCTCAGGGGCGGTCTGCGGCGCGCTGGAGGAGGAGGATGATGATTCAGTACTCATGGCGAAGGGACGGGCGGCGGCGGTGCGCGGGCGGCGAGGCGAAGAGAAGAGAAGAGAGAAGAGCGCGCAGCAGCCTGAAGACCAGCCAGAGCAAGACCATCCATCATCCCAAGCCATCATCAGCCACATCATCACGTTCGGTACGCGTGTTGCTCTTTTTACTTGTATGATAACAGAGGCACGTGATCGCTATGTACAGGTATACGCGCGTACGATGCAACAGTACAGTTCTTGGTCGTGGTCGTGGTCGTGGCCGTGGTCTGCGCTCTACTTGGCGCTGGTGAAGAGGCCCGAGCGGTGCTTCGAGGCCTTCTTCTCGTCCTTCAGCGACTGGTTGAGCGCATCGAGACCGCTCGGCCCCGAGGACGATGACGCGATCTTGGCCGAGTCGTTGGCGTAAAAGACGCCAAAGTCCATGAGGAAGGCGTCGAACTCTTGCTTGGGCTTCTTGGGCTTCTTGGCCGAACTCGAGCTTGGCGTGCCCTTGCTGACGAGCTCGATGCCCGTGGTGCGGATCTTGGTCTTGATGGCGCTCTGCATCGTGGCCTTCTTGGCCAAGAAGCGCTCGAGCTCGAGTCCATTCGCTGCATCGGCTTCGGCAGCCGCTGGCGCCGCGATGGCGACCGAACTCGGTGCGTCTGCGGCGAGGAGCAGAAGTAGCGGCCCTCGCACAGGCGAATGTGCGCTGTCGCCAACGATACTGCAACCACCTTTGCTGTTGTCCATCGCAGTGCCAGAGCTCATGCTGCTGCCGCTCTCGGATTCTTGCGCCGGCCAATGCGGAAGCGGCATCGAGTGTGGTGATGGGTGGTGGTAGTAGTAGTGGTCGTAGGTGTACGAGCTCTGCGCTTCGTCCTCGCTGCGGCCGAGGCTGCGAAAGAATTCGCGCCGAATGCACGGCGACTGCACCCATGAGTCGAGCTTCTGGCGTTGAATGAACACGCAACCGCACACGATGCACGCCTTGGCTGTGAGCGAGCGAAATGCCGTACAGCGCGAGCAACGCTTACCGCTCCAGAACTCCATCGATCTACGCCCGATGCAAGCGATACGGGTCAGTCGCTGGCAAAATGCAACGCGAATCGACGAGAGAGAGAGAGAGAGAGAGAGAGAGAGACTCTTTCATTCGAACGTACGAGGCCGATTTAAGATATGAGTACAGGTTTCGGTCGTCCTCCTGCTTCTCGTTGGCATCTGCCTCAGATTGCAGGCTCTCGTGCTCGGGCGACGGTACGGAAGAAGAGGAGGAAGAAGAGGAAGATGTGGACTCGGGCGAGCAGTGGAAGATGGTCTTGAAGAGCGTAGCGAGTGGTACAGCGGGAACGGCTGGCGTCGGCTGCGTGCTGTCGGACACCAGGAAGGCCGAGGCATCAAAGCCGCCGTATGAGTCGTCGCCGAACGACGGCGTAAAGTCAAAGGCCTCGTGGTCGATCGCGAGAGAGCCACCAACTCCCGCGACGGCGGCTGCGGCGGCGAACGACGACGCGGCGGCCGCGGCATGGAAGCCCTCGAACGAGCCAAAGGACGCGTCGTCGATGGGCTCGCTCGCGCCGCCAAACTCGCTCGACACAAAGTCGCTGAACTCGTAGCTCGGGAACTCGGATGCCGCCGAGGTCGCGGTCGAGGCCGAGCTGTCGCGTAGAAAGCCTCTTCCCCATTCGTCGCTCGCATCGTGGAATCCGTTCTCGACGCGTGGAGCGAGCGGGCCCTCTTGCGCCAGCGATCCGTCGCCCCACGGCGAGCAGGCGATGAGGCCGGTCGCGTCGGCGGCGTCGAGCTCGTCCAAGTGGTGGCGCGAGTCGTCGCTAAAGTCTGCGCCAGGCAGCATCAGCGCCACATCGACCGAGTTGTTCTCGGGTACGTTGGCGACGAACTCGTGGAACTCGAGCCCGCCGATGGTCGCCACAGTCACCGACGCGCGACGCGAAGGAGTCACCGGAGCTTCGTAGTGGCGATACTGCTGCTCGTGGTCGTTGGTGGTGTCGATGTGGTCGCTGTCGTTGTCGTTGGTGGTATCGGTGGTGTCGTTGGTATGGTCATTGGTGTGGTCATGGTCGTTGTCGTTGGTATGGTCATTGGTGGTATCGGTGTGGTCGTTGGTATGGTCGTTGGTGGTATCGGTGGTGTCGTTGGTATGGTCATTGGTGTGGTCATGCTGGGCGCTATTGATAGTAACGGCATCTCCATCCGCGGGCGCAGCTCTTGTATGCTCATTGTACTCGTCGTCGTCAAGGTCTATACTCGGGACAACTTGCTCTGCGAGACCATCGGTTGTAGTGGAAGTACTCGGAGCATTGGAGCCTGCGTCCTCGAGCGCAGGTTCGGGAGCCACCGTGTGGGAGGTGTCGTTCTCGTGCTGTCGCTCGACGCTCCCATCTAACTGGGCGTGCGACATGGGGTCCCCACACTAGCCGAGGACACACCGTACGAGCAAGCAAGTCGCCAAGTGGCGCCGAAGACGACGACAACAAGGGCTCCGGCAGAGGCGAGCAGCGGCGGCGGCACGAGCAACAACGAGACGACGAGACGTCGATCTCTCGATGTCGTTCTCTCGTTCTCGTCGCCGCGTCGCCGCATCTCCTGCCTGCTGCTGCTCTGCCGGCGCCCCTCACGCTCCATCGCCTTCGATCCCTCGACGACCGTCGATTGCGAGGTGGGCGCTTGTTGTTGAGGCCTCTTGGTCCGGGTACACGGCGCTGCATGCTGCAGCGAGCGACACGATGATCGAGCTGCCGAGCGAGCTGGTGCTCGAGATTCTGCGGCTGCTCGATGTGCGCGACCTGCGCGCCGCCGCATGCGTGTGTCGCCGCCTGGCGCTGCTGGCCAGCGACGACTCACTGTGGCGCTCGCTGTGCGCACGGCAAGAGTGCGTGGCGGCCGTGCACTTTCACGATCCGGCGTGGCCGCGGCACGTGGCGGTCATCCCGTGGCGGCAGCATGTCTTGGGGCTGCAGCGCCTGGTGCGCAAGGCGCCGTTCCTCGCGACCGCGTGCACCTACCCGACCTCGATGCTGCACCAAGAGACGCGTGAGAGCATGGCCGATCTGCTGCGCATCTACTTGCAACTCCTTCAGCGACAGCGCATGGCATCGACCTTTACATCATCCACAGTGCAGCCGACATCACAGCTGCAGCCACCGCAACAACTACCGCAACAACCACCGCAACAACCACAGCTGCAGCCACCGCAACAACCACCGCGCGAGCGATACACTTCGAGCGTGCTGCTGGTGGAGCTCGATGCAACGCCCGTCGACTCTTCTGCCTCGCTCGAAACTTGTGACGTGGCTAGCGAGCTACCGGTCTCGGTTGAGCGGCGCACCTTCAGCAGCGTTCTCGACTCGCTCTCGGACGCCGAGCGCTGGGACGAGGCGGCAGCGTGGAGCTTGCTGGAGCACGCCGGCGCCTCGGTGCATCGGTCGTTGCTGCGGCGGCTGTTCCGCAGCGCCATCGAGACTGGTTGCGTGTGGCTGATGCACTTGATCGCGCGCGCACTCGGCGACGACCTCGAGCTCAATGACGACAGCCGCCACGCGTGGTACATTGGCGAGCGCGTACCGAGCCTGCGCGTCGTGCGCCACATGCTGTCGATGGCGATCGCCGTGCGACAGCCAGCGCCGTTCCGGCTGCTGCTCGAGCTCGGCGCCTCGCCGCATCTGGTCGAGGAGCCTCGTCGCAGCGGCGTGCCGCTCGTGTGCGTGGCCGCCATGGCCGACGCGAGCTTCGTGCGCTTCCTGCTGCTGCGCCACCAATGCGACGTGCTGGCGCGCGACAATGCCGGCAGCACGTTGCTGCACTACGCGGCGCTCTTTGCCAACGCGCCGCTGCTGCGCTACCTGTGTCGTGAACCCGCGCACTCCCTCTTCAGCGCGAGTAGTGCCGCCGCCAGCACCACGAGCACCACCATGACGATAGCCGAGTACATTGTTGGCGCGCGGCTCGAGCGTCTCGTCAATCGGCAGAAGGAGAATCCGCTCCACATGCTGCTGCGCTCGCCACGGTACTGCGGAGACCGCGAGGCGTCGCTCGAGGAGCTCGTGGCGCTGCGCCTCGCACCGCTCGAGAATGCGCCGCCCGAGTCGGTGGCGGCGGCCGCCTCGCGCCGCTCGAGCAAGGCCTCACGCTCGGCTCAAGTGCTGCTCAACGCCGCCGACCACGCAGGCTACACGCCCATGCACCTGGCGCTCCGATGGGCACCGCTGTCGCTGCTGCGCCGGCTGCACGAGTTCGGCTGCAGCCTGAGCGTGCGCAACTCTCTCTCGCGCAACTCGGTGCTGCACATTGCGATCCACTACGGTCGCACGGCACCCATTCTCGATACGCTGCTGCGCCTGGTCGAGTCGGATGCCGAGCGCCGAGCGCTGCTCGACTCGACCAACGTGCACAACAAGACGCCGCTCTACATGGCTGCCAGCCGCTACCAGCCCGACAACGTGGCACTGTTGCTGTCCTACCGGCCGCGCAGCTTGGAGATTCCCTCGACCTTGCGGTGGAACCCGGCGTCGCGCGAGATTGCTGTATATATCAATGAAGCAAAAGGGTCATGATACACGGCGGTGGGTGGTGGTGTGGCTGTGAGTTATCGTCCGGGCGTAAGCTTACGCCTTCTTGGCAGCCTCGAGGCGCTGCTTGGCAGCGGCATAGGAGCGAGGCAGCTGCTTGATGTACGCTGGAGAGGCGGCCGATAGATATCAGCAGGCGAGCAAGGCACACAACAACGCATGGCGGAGAACAGATCAACAACGTTGAGCAGCCACGTACACGAGCTGACGAGGTCCTGGTCCGTGGGCCTGATGGACAGGATGCCGAAGAACACGATGCCCATGCCGACAAGGTACGGCCAGGTGACGCGGCCCTCGTGGACCAGCGAGCGCAACGGCGGGCGAGCAAGGCGAGACATTTCTGTGTGCGGGGACCACGCGAGGTGGAGAATGGCGCCTTGCGGTTGATAAGAGCAGCAGGAGCGGGCAGGCGCGGGGGTGTAGGTGGCGACGTACGACGGCAGACGCACGGCGAGAGAGGGAGGTACACGACAGGAGGGCAGCAGACGACGAAGACGACGAAGACGACGAAGAGGAGGAGCCTTCAGCGTAGAGCTACGCGCGCTCACCGAGGAGCCTTACAAATGCTTTCCCGCCTTCTGCTCCTTCCTCAATCATCAACAAGTACCTGCATCATCATCAACAACAAGTACCTGCATCATCAACAAGTACCTGCATCATCAACAACAACAAGTACCTGCATCATCAACAAGTACCTGCATCATCATCATCAACAAGTACCTGCATCATCATCATCATCATCAACAAGTACCTGCATCATCAACAAGTACCTGCATCATCAACAAGTACCTGCATCATC
>ERZ778026.2628-NODE-2628-length-18088-cov-9.753064_pt1 | contig 18088 bp, 21 predicted proteins | sample MGYA00375756_ERZ778026 | MGnify/ENA primary metagenome ERZ778026 (study PRJEB29350, sample SAMN05389820) | bioreactor metagenome | isolation source: Ammonium sulfate bioreactor | place: South Africa: University of Cape Town | collected 2014-02-18 ... | reverse complement strand
TCCACGCCGCCGTCCTCGCCGCCGTCCGATTCGCAAGCCACTCTGCCATCGGATGCGTCACTGCCACCACCTCCTGCCTCACCACAAGTCGATCGGTGGAAATCCTTGGTCGCGAGCAATCGCAAGTGTGTCGAGTATGTCAGGCAATGCGTGCGATCGATCGAGAGTGCCGTGCATCAATTCGAGCTCGAGAACCACCACTCAGGCTCCGAGCGGTCCGACGATCCACTGACGCCAGTCCTCGGACGCAAGCGCAAGCTTGTTGTCATGGAGAGTATCGGCACACCATCGCCGTTGATGGCCAAGCTCGAGGCCTCTCCAACTGCCATCGGCTCACTCTCAGCCGACCTACCCTCCTCGCCTGCTGCCACGACGACAAACACCACCACAACAACGACGACAACCACTGACACAAGCCCGATATCGACATCATCAACAACAAGAGCCTCCGCATCGCCTCTCGCCACATCGACCGGTGCACCGTCGGACATTGCAGCGTCGCTCATCAATGGTTATGATTCGCTGCTACTGCAACCGCCATCAGCCAAGCGAGCGCGCAAGAGCCATCTCGACCCAACGCTCGTTCGCATGGATGAAGCCATCACTCGCCTCAACCAAGCCGTCGCGGCTCTCGTGGACGAACGCACACGCTTGCTCGAGGAGGCGCGTGTTCGCCGCGAGCAAGAGAAGGCTGACTCGGAGCGTCGCTTCCAAGAGTACGCTGCCGAACAGTCGCGAGCGCTCGAGGAACTGCGCGCCGAAGTGCGCAAGCTCCTCGCAGACAAGAAGCGCTGAATCCAACAGCCGCTGTTGATGTTGTTGTCGATGATGTGATTTGTGCCATGTGTGTTGATGGAAGTGCATATGTGTAATTGTATTGAGATTGTCGAGAGTGAGTGTGAGTGAGATCATCGTGGATACATGTGTTGGCTTATCTATCCATCTATCCATGAACTCTGCAATCGATCTATCGATTGATCGATCTCTCTCATTCATTCTCATCGTTTCTGTCTTGTATGATTGGTTGCTTGATTGGTTGATTGGTTGGATATACTTACAAACACAACTCTGAGCAGAGGCTACCGTTACTGCTGGTTTGAGCAATCACCGAGAACGATCGACGGTGTGGTTGGCAACAAACGAGGAGTCTCGATGGCAGCCGATGGCGCGACGGCCGCCGATGCCGGAAGCAAGCCGCATTGCTGCAGTGCCGGCAACCATCGACGCACTTGAGCCTTGAGATCGGTGTGCGACTTGAGCACGGCGGCGTGCTGTGCCTCTCGTTCGCTCAACGATGCCTGTAGCTCGTCGATCGAGCGCTGGTGCTCCTCTTGGCGGTTGGCCCATTCGACGCGCAGCTGCTGCACTTGCTTGGCGAGCGCGCGGTGCTTCTCGAGGTGCTGCTCCTCGCGACGCTGCCACGAGGCCTTCTTCTCCTTCATGAGCTCGAGATACTGGCGACGTTTGGCGGCCCACTCCTCGGTGGCGGTCGCCATCGCGAGCTCGAGCTCGGCGATACGTGCCACGCCCTCGCGCACCTTGGTCTGACGCTCGGCCATCTCTTGTTGGAGTCGCTCGTGCAGCGCCGTCATGTCGTCGAGCTGCGTCTTGTAGCGCTGCTCGCTCGCGAGCCACTCGGTCTCCTTCATCTCGAGGTCCTCCTCGCGCAACTTGAGCTCCTCGGTCACCTCGTCGATGCGCTCGCGCAGGTGCTGCTCACGCAGCCGCTGCTCAGCCTCCTTCTCGGCCGCCTCGGCCGCACGCTCGCGCTCCTCGTCGCGGAACTTGGCCTCGCGGATCTCCCACTCGGCACGCGCCGTCTCGAGCGCAATCTGCGTACGCTCGAGGGCCACCTGCACCGAGGCCGCCGTGTCTCCGAGCTGCTCGCGTTCGTTGCCGATGCGTTGCAAGAGCGCCTCGAGTTGCTCGCGCTCCGAGTGCCACACGCGCTCGGCGTTGCTGTGCGCTTCGAGTGCGCGCGCATGCTCGTTGGAAGCCGCGAGCGCCGCCGCCTGCAGCTGCGCAATCTCGTCGCGCAGCTGTGCCGCCTGCTGCTCGAGTCGCTCGTTGGTGCTGCTGGCATGAGCGAGCGCCTCACCACGAGCCGCATGCTGTGCCTCCCACTCGAGAGCGCGGCTCTTCGACTCGGCGCGCTCCTCTTCGATCTGGAAGTTGAGCTCGGTCAGCTCGGTCAACATGCGCGCCTTCTCGGCCTCGAGCGCAAAGCACGAGTCGTTGAGCGTCGCAATCTGTGCCACGTGCTGCTCGATCTCGCCACGGAGCGTCTGCTCGACGCCGTGTGCGTGCGACTGCTGCTCGCGCTGCTCGGCCTGGAGCTGCTCGATGCGTTGCTCGAACTCGGTACGCGCCACGTTCCAGTCCTCGGTGGCGTTGTTGAGCTGCTGCTCGAGCTCCAGCGCCGCCGTCATCGACTCTTCGAGCTCGCTCGTGCGAGTCGCGAGCTCTTGGTGCGTGGCATTGAGCTCGGCCTCGAGCTGTGCCACCACCGAGTCGGCGTCGGCCGCTTGTGCCTCCATGGCCGCCATCACTTGCGCCAGACGATGCTCGAACTCTTGCGTGCGCTTCTGCGCCTCGGCTCGCTCGCTGTGCAGCTGGCCGTCGCGTTGCATCACCTCGTTGCCGAGCTGTGCCTTGTCGGCCTCGAGTCGCTCGCATTGCTCGAGTGCCTGCTGGTAATTGGCCTCGAGTTGCGCGTACTCGCGCTCGAACTGCTTGATGTGCTCCTGGTACGACGCGCACTGCAGCTCCAACTCGCCACAACGACGTTCAAAGCCCTCGGCTCGCTTCTCGGCAATCTCGAGCGTCTTTTGAGTCTTGCTCAGCGTCGCCAGCGTCTCCTTGAGCTTGATGACCGACTGTGCCGTCTTGCTACGCTCCTTCTCGAGAACCTCGAGCTGACGCTGCATGGTCTTGAACTCGCGCTCCATCGTCGCCTTGGTCTGTACGTCTTGCGAGCGCTCCTTGATGACGGCCGTCAGCTTGGCTTGCAACTTGTCGATCTTCTCTTGAAGTTGTTGTTGTACTCGGACAGCAGCATCTCGTTGTTTGCTAACTAATTGTTGTCTATTGTGTCAATCAATCGTGTATATCACGATGAATGAATGAGTCAGGTGTCGACCACGCACTCACACTCTCTCGCCCGAGTACGTACTGCTGTGAGGATGACTTGGCCTCTCGCTTGGCAGCGACGCCCACTGGCGCCGGACCACCACGCAACGCACGAAGGCTGTTCTCGAGCGCAATGCACTGCTCCTCGCGTTCCTCCAAGGCTGCGATGGCTGATTGCGACGTGAGCGACAAGCTCTCGTTCTCCTGCTCGAGCATGCCCACGGTCTCTCGGAGGTCCTCGATCTGCACCGATGCGTCGTCGAGCTTGTGCTTCAGCTCCTCGCACTCTTGTTGCGTCTCTTGAACAAGACGTTGTGCCTCGCTGCACTCGCTCTCGAGCTCCGATTGCACCTCGGCCGCTCGTGCCAGCTCGGCTCGCAAGCTCGCAACCTCGGCCTCGAGCTCGCTGTTTCGCTCGAGCAACGAGATCGAGTCTTGCGTCGAGAGCGTGTTGTGGCTATGCGGAATCTCGAGCGTCGATCCGAACGACTCGTGTGCTGTCGTTGCAGTGGCATCCGTACGCTCGGGAGAATCAACAAGAGCTGCCAGTGAGCTACTACGCGAGCTCAACGCGCCAAAGCTTCGATTCGACGATGACGATGGTGCTGCCGATGTTCGATGGAACGGCGCTGCAATGTCGCCCGACGAGAACGACCCGAACGCCAGCATCTTGTCCTGGTTGCCGTGTTGGTTCTCGGCATCGTCGTCGTCGGCTTCGCGACTAGCACCGTCGCCGTTGCCGTTCGATGCCGTGCCAGGCAGTGGCTTGCCTTCACCTGGACACCAAGTCTCTCGATGTCGTCGACGAGCGGCCTTGGCTTGTTTCTTGTAGGCTGATTCGTGAGTCTTGACGTTGGCTGCACTCACGAGGAACTCGGTCAATCGCGCAATGATGTTCTCATGTCGATCCTTCAACCTACAAGACAGTGACACAAGGCATCAATATACGAGTCGCTCACTCGCTCGCACGACCTCATGGTACACGCACGTACTTTTCATGCTCCTCGAGCTGATGCATCATTGCCTCCTTGTCCTCAAGCATACGCTTCTTGGCATCTTCGAGTTCCTTCATCTGGCGACGCAACAATGCATGGTCATCCATCACCTCGTTGACCTTGGGTTTGTTCTGGATCTTCTTGGCACTGTTGATCGATAATCCCCATGAGTCAATGACCTGAACCCCGATGACTCGAACTCCGATATGATCTCGTACCGAGATGCGAATTTGAGTGTCGAATGAGTCTCGTCGCTGAATGATGCTGCTGGCGTCACGGTACAAATGATGGCAGTCTTGGTATTGCCTCCAAGTGCCGGTTGTAAGATACGCGTCAGCTTGCTGTCACGGAAAGGAATGTGGCCACTATCCAAGCAAACAACATCACAGTCAGCGCATGACGTTTTCGCTCATGAAAGGCAGAGCGCGCGAGCGAGCGTGCGTACCGAGATTGAGAAGGATCAGCAAGTTTCGAGATGACCGAACTCAATGTGAGCAAGCTCTTGTTGATATGAGAGCCCTCTCGCAATCGGAGTCCTTCGGCTCCTGTGTTCTGGGCTCGCTCACTACCAGCAAGATCAACGAGATTCTAAATCACAGCGACAAGATTGGATCATCATAAGTAATGTGGCCACAGACTACTTCCAAGCGCTCGCATCATCGACGTACCAACAACGAGACCTTGACAGCTCCTTCGAGACCGATTCGACCTCCAGCACGGCTTGCTCGACGAGCTTGGGTCTTCTTCTCAGCTGACTCGGCGCTCTCGACCTCTCGACTCTCGATGATCATACGGAAGATGGTGTGCGATCGCGACGAGAACTCATTCATGTTGGTACGACCAACATGTCGATGAGCCTCGCCCTGTTGCATCAACTCAAGAACTTGATCTGGCGAAATGACGATCTCCTGTACTCGTTCATTCCGACTATCAGAATCATGGCAGCGCATTACTACCAACATCATGCAATACATTACCTCCTTCAATTTACCAACAATCACTCCTCGTTCGATATCCTCATGAATCTATTGATTCAAGTGAGTGAGTAAGTAAGGTTCGAAATAACAGGCAGCAAGCATCATTCATTCAGTCATTCAGTCATTCAGTCATTCTCAACTCGCGATCACTTGTAAAGATGGAAATACCTTGAGATTGGTCGAATTAGGCTGCAACAAATCGGTGATGACCTCGTTGTAGATCTCCATATAACTCACACGAAGCAAGAACTCTCGCTCGGGAGTCTGTTGGATGACGTTGAAGATGTTGCGTACAGCCATCGGAATCAAGCCAGGCTCAATGTGGTTGCCACGCATCGTGTGTGTCTTACCACTCGACGTCTGGCCATACGCAAAGATCGTGCCGTTGATGCCATCCATGGCCGAGCACACGATGCGATGAGCGACGTCGTCGTACACCTGGTTGGTGCATACATCAGGTCCAAACACATGATCAAAGAGATACGGCGGACCCATAGGACGGTCTTCGCTCGGGTGCAGTTGTACGATCGATTGCTGTTCGATCTCCCAACCGATCAACGTGTCGCTCTCGATCTCGCGTCGGTTCAACGGTCGAACGCGGATCGCGACGTTGATGTTGTCACCACCATCCATGTTCGAACCAGTACAACAAGAGAAGGCGCGCGTAGGTGTGCGAGAGATGATGGAGATGGGAGACGCAAAGTAATAACGAGCAACGTGCTCGAGTGACGATGGCGCGTTACTTGATGTACGCGCTGTGACGATCGGGTTTTGGCGCGAAGACGCAACGGTCGCTGAAATGGCGGGAAACCCAATCGACCGAGAGATCGAGATCGATTCTGATCTATCTTCCAGTATCAATAATGATGCATCAAAATCGCTGGCCATGTATTCATATTACTTGAGATGGTGGGCGTGGGCGTGGTGGGTGAGGTTGTTGCTTGCGATACGGCTCGTGTGCGTCGAGGAAGAAGACAGCGGGTGTGAGGGAGAGGGAGCAGCAGCAGCGAACAAGCCGATATGACTTGACGTTGTTGGGCGTGCGTGTGTGGCGAGGGAGAGAAGGATAGAGAAGGAGGGAACGATCGCTCGAGCAAGATAGCTGCGTATCTCTACTCGCCGTCCTTCTCCAGCAGCTCGTCGATACTCTTGCTCAACAATTCGCTCGCCTCCTCATCACCAATCTCGACCGTACTCTGCTCGACCTCGCGCATCAGCGCCTCCTCATCAAAGTCGTCGACAACCGGTGCCTCGGCATCAGCTGCCGTGGCGGCTGGAGCGACTTGGGCCGGAGACGACGGAGCGACGGCCACTGGTGACGTAGGTGCCGCCGCTGCAACCGGTGAGGTTGAGGCTGCTGCAACCGGCGAAGGCGGTACAGCCGCCAGTACGCTGGCAGTCTCGGTAGCCGGAGCGAACGATGCACCTCCAGCATGTGATGCGGCGGCTTCGATCAGATCGACGTTGATCTCTTGCTGAGCAGCTTGGAATTGTGTAGCAGGGCGTCGCTTGCGTTGGAACAATTGCTCGGCTTTCAGTGCCTGATGAACGGGTTGAACCAGCAGAATAAGTAAGACAATCACACAAGTGCACTCCTTGTCGCCTAGCTCGGTCACATACCAGCTCAAAGTCCGGGAACAAGTTGTCATACTCGGCTGGGTCAGCGAGCGAGTTGGCAGCCTTCTCGTTGATGGCACTGAGATCGGCTCGCCAGAGCTTGACCATCTCGGACACTTGGCTACAATTACGAAATAGCTCACGTAAGAAGCAAGGTTCAAAGTGATTGATTGATTGATTGATTGATCGTGTTCGGGTTTGTTGCGATATGGTTTGTTGGGTGCATACCTTGGCTTGTAGGTGCGCGCCAAGAAGGCAGCCTCCGAGACTCGACCAGTGCGCACGAGGAGTTGCAAGCACTCGTCAATCTCACCGAGCAGCAAGTGGCTGATGAACGCAATGTTGTTGCGACCACGCTCGGCAGCGAGAATCGCCAACTTGCGCACGCCACCGGCGCTTCCGACAGCCGAGTAGAACAGCAGCAGGCCGCTCAGGTCGTCGGCCTTGTAGAGGCACTCCTCGGCCAAGTTAAACTGGCACGACGAGATGGCCAGATCGCTGAGCTGCTTCCATTTGGTGTCCGAGTCCGACTCCTTGACGATCTCGTGAGCGACCTCCAGACGGCCAAGCTGGACCGCAAGCTCAAACTTGAGGTCGAGATCCACGGCAACCTCCATGGCTTGTTCCTTGTAGCCTGCACACCCGAGTTCGGTTTGGTTAGCCGACAAGTTGGTGCGTGAGCGACGAGAGCGCATCCACATACCCTGAGCCTCCAAAAACTGTGCGATACGGTTGCGGTGCTCCTTGGGGATACGAGGCAAGACCTTGCTGGCACCTTCGGTATCTCCTCGCAAGATGGCCGTTTGGTAAGCCAGCACCGACTCTTCGAGGGCGTAGCTCACGAGGTTCAACGATTTGTCGACCAAGTACAATCGACACTGCTTGAGAATATAACCCAACAAGTACATGGTTCTGGAGACAAGACAATACTGTGAGACGATATGCTAGAGACAGACAGACAGAGAGAGAGAGAGAGAGAGAGAGAGAGAGAGAGAGAGAGAGAGAACATACCGGTCCAAGTGAGAGATTGTAACCAACTCTCCACCAACACAATAGTTGAGTCGGTTGCTGGCACTGGTATAAATAAAGCAATCGCCAATCCATAGACCAGTGCGCACTCTGATGGTGGTTGATCAAACACGAGTGAGGTGAGTGAGATGAGTGAAACTTGCATGACATGGACGACCAGCGCAAACGACACTCGTGGCCACTTGCTGCTGTTACGTACCGCTCACCAAACTCATGCAAGACCTCAAAGGCATCTTCGACACCCTCTTCGCCAACCTCACCCGTAAAGGCCTGCGCGACGGCTTGGGCGTTGTAGCGCAAAATGAAGAACGAGGTCTCACACGCAATGGTCACCAACTCACCACTGTCCGACCAATAGATCTGTTGCAGTATGCAAATGATGAATTTGAGAATGATGATGACGATGATGAGGAGTGAATGCGGCAGCGATCGACGTACGGCCTTGGGAGTGACATCGATCTTTCGAACGATACGGCCCTCGGCCCAATCGTAGAAGACTACGAATTGGTTCGAACGCACGGCGAGCAGCAGGCCACCGTGGATTCCTTCGGCCGAGAAGTTGGGTCGGATGGCCTTGGCCTCCTTAAAGTCTTGGAAGATCTTGACCTTGGAGGTGCTCTCGCGCACGGCGTACTCGCCCGTGTCGTTGCCCCACACGAACTCGAGGCCGGTGCCGAAGCTCTTGTTGCGCCACGCGAGTGCCGTGTAGATGATGTACTCGCCCTCGCCGCACACGACCACGAAGCGGCCGTTGGAGTTGTGCTTGAGCATTTGAGGGAAGACCTCGCACGTGCCAAGGTCCTTGGTCGGCAGCGCAAGACGCTCGCCATCGGCCGCCTCGCCTGTGAAGCGCCAACGCGCACGTGAGAATGAGAATGAGAATGAGAAGAAGAATCTCGCTGCGCAAGTCACATCAACGCGTACCAGCAAAGTTCTTGAGGTTGACCTGTTGGATCTCGCTATGCTTGGCCCAAATGATCTTGCCACTTTGATCCATGCTCACGGCAGGCTCCTCGCTTCCGAGCTAGAGCAAGTAGTACACGGTAAATCAAGTGAAATAACCATAACGATGACGGCGACGGCGACGACAATGTTACGCTCGCTACCTTGACCAACACAGTTCCTTCATCATAGCCAAGTGCAATCTTGTTGGAGCCCTTTTGATAGGCGATGGCCCAAGCGCGGTCCATGCTGTAGTTAAGGGTCTTCTCGAGGCGGTAGGTGTTTGCGTTCCAGATGCGAACCGTGCTATCCTCACTGCCCGAGATGATGACCGGCAGTGTTGGATGGAAGCACACCGAGGAGACATTGTGTACGTGACCCTCGAGCGTCTGTACGCAGGTCTTGTTTTGATAGTCCCAAACCTTGACCGTGCTGTAGATAGTGATTACATACAAATAACAAGTATTAGTATGAAGCAATTAGACGAGAGCGAGAGAGAGAGAGAGAGAGAGAGACGAACCGATCATCAGCGCCAGAAACAAGGTACGGCTTATCACCACCGATAAAGTACTCGATGCAGTTGACGCCGCGCTCGTGGCCCTCAAGAGTAAAGTGGGCAGTGGGTGAACCAAGACCCCAAACCTATTGCCAAGGTACGCGTCGCGTCAAAACGACATGATGATATTCGAGCCAGTGTGTCGATGCGAACGTACCTTGATGGTTCGATCGAGAGATGCCGAAGCAAACGTGTTGGGGTCCTTCGGGTTGAAGACCACCATCATGGCATAGTGAGTGTGGCCTTCAAAGACTTGCACACACTGCCAACCCTTGTTCCAGTCCCACAGCTTGATGAGCATGTCGTCCGAGGACGACAGCACGTACGGCTGCGTCGGGTGGATGGCAAGGCTACGGATGTAATCCGTATGGCCCTCGAAGGTCTTGATCTTCTCCATCGTGTTGTAGTTGTAGACACGAATGTACATGTCATCAGCTGCCGTGATAATCCATTGCTTTCGCGAGATGAACTTGGAACAACGGACTGAGAGAGAGAGAGAGAGAGAGAGAGAGAGAGAGAGGAGTCGCGTAAGCAAGACAGTCAATCGTTCATCGTAATGATATTTCCACGTACCAGGGAGCTCAGTGACCTCGAACGACTTGACCAATTGCTAATTCATGCAATGCAAGCAAATGAAAGTTTGATATGACGAGTGAGTAGATCACGAAGCGACGATACGAATACCAGTTGGACGGATGAATGGGTGCATGGCAGGATAGCAGCGATACCAACCTCAGTCTTGTAGTTCCAAATGTACACGTTGCCGTTGTACAAGCTTGCAAGGATCCATGGCTCTTTGGGGTGAATATCGACACTCTTGACGCGGTCAGAACGAGCGCTAAACTTGCGCTATTGGTTCAGAGTGAGCAGGTACAAACGACGAGCAGCATGGCATGCGATGATGGTGTGATCGAGCTGGTAAGTACGATACGCGTATGGTTGGTTGATCGTGCGCTTCGCAAAGACCGTACCTTGATCTCCAATCGAAGAGGCTATCAGTGTGTTGAGCAGGTGTCGGAGCACCAGCAGCGATACGAGTCAGTCGAATGAATCCAGTTCGATGGCGATCGAGGTTGCGGTACGTCGTACCATGATGTTGTTGGTGACGAGGAGGATGCGGTAAGAAGAGGCGGTGAGAGAACGAGATGTCGACCTCGCTTATAAGGGATGTATCCACGTAGATGCACAAGGTCTTTGAAGCTTACTTGGAGACTTCTCTTGGGCGACACGTGAGCGCAGTGGCGTCTTACGTGGCGATCCAATGAGCGAGCGACCAAGCAAGCGAGACTCTCAATCCAAGCTACTGGTGTGAATGCGTTCGAGAGAGGGATCGGTCTGTCGATCTTCCCACGCACGTACACACAGAAGAAGAACACACACGCGCGCAACTACACTCGGTGACTACCAACACGCTGCAGGCCTCCGAGAGCACACACGCACACGACACGCCAACAACACGCGAGCAGCAGCAGCGATCAACGAGAGAGAGAAAGAGAGAAAGAGATCGACGAAACCAACACGACGCGCCATGTATCACCAGCGTAAAGTAAACCGAGCTCCCGGTATTCGTTAGTGATACAAGCCTGTTATTGATTTATGTATTGATCCACGGCGCTGTTTCTACTGTTCTCTCCCGCTCCTCCTTCAATTCTCCCTCGTCTTGCTCGCTCACTCCTGTTTGTGTGTGCATCGATATGCTGGCACGCTCGTTCTTTCGGGCTGTATGGCGTCATAACGGACGAGCCACTCATGACGGTCGTCTCACGGCTCGATTGGTGAGTGTGGTTGCTGGTGCTGGTGGAGGAGGAAGTGATGCTCGTCGTTCGGCTTCGTTGCTCGAGGTATTGAAGCAGCGACAGCTCGTGTTCGATGCGACATCGCCTGAGATCGAGCGGCATCTCGAGTCGGGCAGTGCCAGCGTCACACGAGAGACGGCTGGCCTCACTAAGAATGGCGAGTCGTCCTCGCAACAGTACAAGGGCAGCGTGTACTGCGGCTATGATCCGACCGCGTCGAGTTTGCATTGTGGCAACCTCGTGACGGCGGCCGTGTTGCGACACTTTCAACTCGCTGGCTGGAGACCAGTGATTGTGCTCGGTGGAGCGACGGGACTCGTGGGCGACCCCAGTGGACGTACCACCGAACGGCCTCTACTTGATCTCGAGCTCGTTCGAGCCAATACACAGCGTATCGGCGAGTCGCTTCGCTCGTTGTTCCGGCCTCTGCCGCTCCATTCCAACAACGACCACAATCGAGCTACCTCCACTGCACCGTCGTCATTTCACATGCCTGAGCCGATCGTCGTCAACAACATTGATTGGTTCCATGAGGTGCGAGTGCTCGAGTTCCTTCGGGAGATTGGCAAGCACTTTACGATGGCGCAGCTCCTCGGCAAGCACTCGGTCAAGAGCCGCGCCGAGCACGGTCTCTCGTTCACCGAGTTCTCGTATCAGCTGCTGCAAGCGACCGACTTTCTGCGGCTCTATGAGAACCACCACTGCACCGTGCAGATCGGAGGCTCGGATCAGTGGGGCAACATCACCTCGGGCATCCACCTCATCAATCGGCTTCATGGCCACGCCGATCATCGCTTGCCTATCGACGATGCCGCTTCGAGCAACGATACTCCATTGGCATTCGGGCTCACGATTCCGTTGTTGACTACGAGTACTGGAGAGAAGATTGGCAAGAGTGCCGGTAATGCTGCGGTACGTCGATGATCCAGTGTGCAATCGTAGCGCACTCGTATCTCATTCCTTTCGATTGGCGGCGCATCCAGGTTTGGCTGAATCAAGACATGACGAGCCACTTTGATTTCTATCAGTACTTTGTGCGTGTGAGCGACGATGATGTCGCCCGCTTCCTTCGTGCCTTCACCTTCTTGCCGTTGGAGGAGATTGATACCGTACGATCCATAGACTGAGCACTCTATTTCTGTACGCGGCGAAGCTCACGAGTGAACGAACACGTTCGTGAGAGTAGATCCTCGAGCAGCATGCCAAGGCTCCCGAGCAGCGGTATGCTCAGCGCCTATTGGCCGAGCATGTCACGACGTGGGTTCGAGGAGAAGAAGCCACTGCTATCGCTCAGTATGCGTTAATTCTGCCATCCACGAGGTGAAGCTCTTACTGACTGGCTGATTGGTTCAGAGATGCAAGCAAGGCATTGTACAGCGATGCTGATGTTGACTACTCGCAGCTCTCACACGATAGCATTCGAGCCATGTTCAAGAATGCACCATCGAGTACCATTCCACGCCATCAAGTCGTTGGTCAATCGATCGTCAACCTGTTAGCTTCCACTGGGTTGCTGGGCTCCAAGGGTATGCTGAGCCGCACGCTCACGTACGCTCATGAAGAGTTGCACGCTCACTCGTATTGATTCAACAGGCGAGGCACGAAGAATCATCGAGAATGGCGGCGCATACGTGAACAAGCGCCGTGTTACGAACATCAAGGACACGGTTCAGGAGCAGGATGTCGTCGGAGAGTCGATCGTGATCCTACGCACCGGCAAGAAGAGCCATCATGTGGTGTATGTTACGTGAGAGCTAGAGAGAGAAAGAGATTGATCGCTCCCCTTCGAGTCTGTGAGTTTACTCGTCGTAGTAGTATTTCGGTATATTGAATACAATAACGTGACTTTTTGGATCGATGAGAGTACTCGAACGAACGAGTGAGCGAGTGCGCTAGGTATCTATCTATGTACAACGTGATGATTCAAGCAAACAGCTCAATCTTCGTCTTCTTCATCAGCAATCTGAGGTCGAGTGCCACAAGGTAAGACCATTTTCTAGATAGGCAGATACACAACGATGTGAGTAACATGATATCCCAAGCATTGATAGATTGGTATCGATCACGTACCTCGAGTAACTCGTATCGCGTACGACCGACTGACTCATTCTGCGCCACGGCAAAGTACGTCAGCATGTGCGGATGGCCAACGAAACTCGCCAAGCTGTCACGTTGTTGGTTCACAGCCCACTCACTGCATCCATTCATCGATCAGTATTCAGTAAACGAGATAGATCTTGCGATAGAGATTGCGAGGATGGCATCGACGTACAACTTGGTCGTATCAGCATGTCCAGTACCGACATACTTTGCTTGCAAATGCTCGAGTTGCGACTGCAACGTATCACGCGTCGCTGCCGACATGCTGCTGCTACTGCTGCTACTTCCACTCAAATCTCTCCAACGAATACTTCTCCAGCAAGCGCACACTCACACGCAGCAGCGACACCAAGCAACAACCAGAAACGAAAGAGAGATCGAACAACAAGAGTAAAAAGTACGGATAAGAGTCAAAATTCAATGGTGAGCTTTAGACGCTTATCGCCCTCGATCTCTTTCGCTCTCGACAGTGAGTGGGATCGATCATTTGTTTGCAGTACTGGTGGAGAGCAAGAGCAGCAGCGAGGGAGATAGAGAGATTGAGGGTCGAGCTTGATGAGTCAGTATTGAAGAGTTTTGGATATCAATCGGTATCGATGGCGCGTTTGATGGGTTTGTGGAACTGCTCGAGTCGAGCGACGCTGAGTGCCGCGGCGTGCGTTGGGCGTGTGGTGATGGTGGGTCCGAACTACACGAGGCTCATGAGTATGTCGCGAGTATCGGTACTACGACAACGTGCGTTGTTGTTGGGTACTCGACAAGCTCCATTGAGTGGTGTGAGGGCATTGTCAACCGTAGCACGACGAAAGGTTCCGTTCACCAAGCACAATAACAAGGTCGAGCAGGTACGACTATCGATGTTCGTTGATTGATTGATTGATTGATTGCGTATATTGATGATCTCGAACGATTGAATCTCAGCCTACCAAACGTCGACCTTTGGATTTCGAGATTCCTCGTGGTAAAGTACAACTCGTGGAAGATACTGGAGTCATTGGATTGTTTGATCGCGATGAGGTTCGATCTCCACTCCGATCCATCGGATGCTTGACTACTGCAACACTCATCCATGGGTCGATCGATGGGAATCTAGTTGATCAAACAAGCACATGGCAAGTCGTTGCAATTGGTCCAGGTGGCGTTCACTACAAACCCAGATGCTACCACGACACCGGTCGTCCGAATAACGACACCTGCTGCTCTGCAGAAGAAGGTGCGTGCACGTGCACTCGCTTGTCCACCGAATGCCCAAATGCCCAAATGCCCAAGTGGCCAAATGCCCGATGCCAATGTGTGTGTGTGTGTGTGCGTGCGATCTTGTTTTGTAGCAATCACCAGCGTATCGAGCAACATCACAGAGATCACGTCCCAAGATTCTACGGTTCAAGAGCCAGATTGCCGAGGGCGACGTGCAGGTCAAGGTCGACAAGATGATCGACTTCTTGTCGCGCGGCTTGAACGTACAGGTCGAGATCGTGTTCGAGCGACACAAGTATGACAACGAACTCGCACAGGCGATCCTCGAGAACGTTATCAGTCGCGTATCACACCTCTCGAAGCAGATGGGCTCCTCGACCGCCGAGCGTGATCAGCTGGTTTGCCACTTGGTTCCCAAGCCCGAGGTCTTGGCGCAGTTGCAGCGAGAGAAGGCCAAAGGCCGTGTCGACGACGACGTCGATGATAGCGATGATGGCACCGATGATGATGATGATGATGCCCGCGACGGCGATGGCGATGACGAGGACGAGGACGATCGAGCAACAAGCAAGGCGCAAAGCGGAGCCACCAAGATGATGCTGCAAGAGATGGTCGAGGAGGAGCTGCTTCCTACGGAACGTCGCGAGCTTCGAGCCGAGCGCAACAAGCAGCGGCGGCTCGAGAAGCAACAACGCGAGGAGGAGGCCGAACGCGAGCTGGCTCGAGAACGCGCCAAGGAGCAGCGTACACGAGAGAAGCGCCTCTTGGCGGCCTACAACTCGATCGATCTCGATGCGGTCGAGACCAAGTCGAAGCCCATGCCATCACGCAAGCCATCCACTCCCTCTCCTTCGCCGTCCACCTCGCAAGCGCCATCGCCTGCTGACGAACGACCAATCAAGTCTCAGCAATGGCGCTACTCGGCACCGCCCAAGCGCGCGACACCACTCACACCACTCGATTCGTTGCTCGGACTTTCTCGACCTGTATCGAACGACGATGCTACTGTTGCCCCGTCGTCAACGAGAGGAGGAGACGCTAACGAGAGTGGCCAGAGCGGCGAGGCCATCAACAATACTGCGGCGCTACTGAATGCGCTTGTACGCAGCTCGGCCAATCGATCGGCCAATGCAACACCCAAACCCACCTCCTCTCCTCCCGCGCCACAAGGCACCTCCAATCCCACCAAGAAGCCTGCTAACTCTTCGACAACGAGTAGCTTGCTTGAAAGCTTCCTTGCTGGAGCTAGAAAGAAGCAATGACTCCAATCTATCTCTCAATCAATCAATTCAATCAAATGAATCAATCAATCAATCAAATGAATCTATCAATCAATCAAATGATGAACTGGGCTTTATATGGGATTTGCTGCATGATGAAGAGAGGGCGATTGTTGTCGAGCGACTGATAGAGTGGTTGTGGCTTGATTAGAACTCTAACCACTTGAGTGAACCCATCAACATGATGTAGCTTGGTGGCGGTCCAGGACACGGTGCAAGAACCGTGATGATTTGCTTGAGAGTGTTGACTTCAGTACTATCGATGCAAATGTCAAAGCAAATGCAAATACGTGATGAGTTTGCAGCGAACAAACAAACAAACAAACACACACCATATCGGTATTGTGTCGTAGGTTGTGCATGTATAATAACGTAACGTACACGTAAAGGTAACCAGCGATCGTGCTATCGAGAGCTTGATCCTCGGTCGTGGCGTATGTTACAAACAAAATCGAGTGTACCATCTCGCTACTCGGTACGACCTTGACCAAGCGCAAGGGATCTCGTGAACTCGCATAACCGATCGGTAGTGTCGAAGAGGGTGCTGCAGGTCCACCACCCACACGATAGATGGACGTGCGTCCGAACGGCAAGACTGTTTGGTGAGGATTCAAGTCTCCACTACACTCGATTATGATTGATGGTTAAGTCATGTGTGAGTAGATGATGATGGATTCAATGTCTTTGGTTTGCTGTTTGGTTTGCTGTTTGTGATAGCCGTACCGAGGTCCATAAAAGTAATCACGAATTCGATTCTTGCGGCATTGCTGACGAAAGTCGCTTGGACGTGTTACGACTCCTCCTGATTTCGGTAGCTTTACGACCTACACACGAGAGAGAGAGAGAGAGAGCATTGGGAGAGAGCATTGAGTCGTCGAACGTAGATCATTCGATGATGCAACGACGAACCTTGACGCCCTTGAGAGTCTGTGCAAGATCATTGTACAAGCGCTCTTGATCGAGTACGAGCACGACGTTGGCTTGCAACGCCTCGATGGCACTCAGGAGGAGCTCGTAGCCCACGCCATCGATCCAGCCACACGAGTTGATGATGACTCCCGATGCTCTGGCCTCGGGGATCGCATCGAGTCGTGCATTAATGTGCGAGCCGAGCTGTTGCAGCTGTCGTCGATAGAGATCGGCGCTGTCGTTCAGCGACGTGTGTCCAAAGAAGAAGGCCAGCGGCGCCGTCGACGTCAGGCCCTCCTCGATGTCGATCGGATGGTCGATCGAGGCCGCTGCAACGATGCCAGGTATCGAGACCGTTCCTTGGCCGACATCGATATCGACATAGATTGGTTGACGGCCTTTACGCGCCGCATAATTTAACAGTATCTTACATATGGAGCTCTTGCCGCTATCCTGTAGAGATTGAGATCGAGTTCGAGTTCGAGATCGAGTTCGAGATCGATTAGTAACAGTCCTTCAACTACTGCATCATAAGGAGTTGCGATGACACGAGTTGAGATGAGATGAGCCATACTGTAGGACCGACCACCATGACTCGTGGTCCATAGACTCGTGGCTCGAACGAGAGGCGCTCGGTGGCCTCGGCGCGAAGCTCCTCGAGCGCCGCGTGCACGTTGGCGTACATGACCATCGGCGTCTCGGTGGCCTTGTACGAGTGGCACTCGCCAACCAGCTCGATCTCGGCACCGTGCCACGTAAAGACCGCAAACTTCTCGCCACGAAACGAGTAGTCACGATGCGACGCGAGCTCGGTGCCAAAGATCTCGGCGCGACCCGAGAGCAGTCGCAGCTGCAGCGACTGCAGGAACTCGACCTCGATGCGCAGCTCGTGCTCGGCCTGCAACGACCATCGTCGTGTAGGTTTCGGTACTTGTTCGCTCACTGCGAGGCCGACCGTGGATTGTACGCCCGAGTGCATCATGGTGGACGGGTGTGAGCGAGCAAGCGGGCGGGCCGGCGGGCACGCGGTGGAGGGAGCGTGAGAGCGTGCGCGAGCGGGAGGGCGACGTGGCAAGTGAACGAGCCTGAGAGGAACAGCAACCCACTCGTCATCCTGCCCCTGACCCTGACCCTAACCCTCAATTGATATCATTACCCACTCCTTACCCGATATCCTCACCCTGACCCTCACTCGATATCCTGCTCCTGCTGCTGACCCTGACCCTGACTCGATATCCTGACTCGATATCCTGACCCTGACCCTGATCCTCAATTGATATCATTACCCACTCCTTACCCGATATCCTGATCCTGATCCTGATCCTGACCCTCACTTGATATCATGACCCTGATCCCGACCCTGACCCTGACCCTGACCCTCACTCGATATCCTGATCCCGACCCTGACCCTGACCCTGACCCTGACCCTGACCCTCACTCGATATCCTGATCCTGACCCTCACTCGATATCATGACCCTGACCCTCACTCGATATCATGACCCTGACCCTGATCCTCACTCGATATCCTGACCCTGACCCTGACCCTGATCCTGACCCTGA
>ERZ778026.2603-NODE-2603-length-18256-cov-102.487940_pt1 | contig 18256 bp, 12 predicted proteins | sample MGYA00375756_ERZ778026 | MGnify/ENA primary metagenome ERZ778026 (study PRJEB29350, sample SAMN05389820) | bioreactor metagenome | isolation source: Ammonium sulfate bioreactor | place: South Africa: University of Cape Town | collected 2014-02-18 ... | reverse complement strand
TTACAAGCCTTTTTCAATCGTCGAATACAGACAATGTTGAAAAAATACAATCGAATTATGGTCGGTTGGGAAGAAATTCTCGATGAAATCAGCGATAATTTAGCTGTTGATAAAGATGCAATCATTCATTCATGGAAAAGTCGTAAATCATTATTGAATACGATAAATAAAGGCTATCGTGGACTTCTTTCACATGGTTTCTATCTTGATCATCTCGTTTCATCGGGCACACATTATCGAATCGATCCAATTCTCGAAGATGAACTTTGGATCTACAATGAAGAACAATTGAGTCATATTCTTGGTGGAGAGGCTTGCATGTGGACAGAATATGCATCCGAAAATAGTATTGATTCACGTCTTTGGCCACGAACTCTCGCCATTGCCGAACGTTTTTGGTCGCCATCATCAATTAACAATGAAAAATATCTCTACGAACGTTTATTTCGAATGAATCATTTACTTGATAAACTTCAAACAGGTGTCAATCATCTTTCATCATACAAACAACGTCTACAAAGTTTAATCTCGGATTCTGATCAAAAGGTGTCACTTCTGCATCCATTCGTCATTCTAGCTGATGTTTGCGAACCGTACGGTTTCGAACAACGTGCACAAAGTGGTCGATATTCGGCGTCTGTTTCGTTGACAACATTCAACGATGCCTTACAAGCCGAAAGTGAAGTCATTTGGAAACTTGAAAATCAACCAATTGATCCTAAAATCTTTCGTCAAATTTTTCATACATGGTCATTAAATGACATACGTTTACGACGTTTATTTGATGGCATGCACACGAATCAAAATCAACAATTATGGGGACAAGATATTGAACGATTGTCGAAAAATCTTGCTCAGACTGGTCAAATTGGCCTTCGAGCTTTAGATTACAGTGAAAAACGTATCCTACATCCGGACCAAAATCATAGCATGAATTCTTGGCCAGTAATGCAATGGATTTCGCATTATACTTCAATACTAAATCAATTAGAAAATCAAGTCAATGAAATACGATTAGCTGCTGTGAAACCCGTTCGACGTCTATTCAGATCATTAGAGTTAACATTGAATTAGCTTGTTTGTTTGTTTGTTTGTTTGTTTGTTTGTTTTTTAAATTTATTTTATTTTTTATTCTTATTTTCAAAAGAAAAATACTCATTTGAATTCACTTTTGTATGCAAACGAGCTTAAACAAAACAAAGCGAATAAAATGACATCATTATTATTGTCGTCACTGTCAGTTCGTTGAATACTTTTAGTCAGAAACAAATCATACCCGATGATCTAATGAATGTCGTTCTATTTTTCTTTTCCAAGTGTCAACATCATTTATCGACTTATTTCCTGATTATATCAGTTTGCATATATTTATTTATTTATGCAAAAAAACCAAATAAAGAGAAAATGACTAATTTGACCAGTAAAATCGATTTTGATGCGCGTTTCTTTCTTCTTCATCGTGGGCAACTTGCTGATTTCTTCTTTCTTTTCTTCAATGAGAAAAAATTGTCTCTGCTGAAAATAAAAACAACACAGAACTAAATTAATCTCACACCGAGAAAATCGCACTGGTTACTAACTCAATGATGAAATTTTCTTCGAGCACTAATCTTAACCATACATAATCTGACACGAATTGTGAACAAACAGGTAAATTCTATTATTAACAAATATATTGACTAAAGTTAAAAGTACTCATTTTGTATACCGTTTCGTTGGATATGTATATATATATATTTTTTTCCTTCGTCGAATGATAAAAATCAAACGAAGACCTCGCCCGTTTTTCTAATGATTATATATCTAATAAAATGTGAAGATCGACGTTTGATATACGTAAATGCATTAGTCACATTTTGTCGAATCTTCGAGAAGTTGTCATCAATTTATTTTGACATTTCTCGTGTTGTTTTCTCCTTGGAAAAGTAAAATAAAAATAAACGTACAAACATACACCGGTAAATCTTTTTTTTTCTTCTTGTCAGTCGTCTTTAATTATCCACTTTCATCATTATAGCGATTAAGTTTTTCAAGATTTTAGTGGATCAGGAATCATGCTATGCAGTGAGGTCAAAAAAAAGAAAGATAAATTTGATTTGGCATCGATATCCTACGCAAAATATGTGTCTGTGTGAAAGATGAAATAATTTCCTGGGGACGTCATCAATTTTTTGAATTAGTTCTATTGCAGTTAAGTAATTCTTCGCCCAAACGAGATCGTCAATGACTCGTAACGAGCTTGATGTCAGTTGAAAAAGGTAATATTGAGATGAATGATGTGACTAATATATTTTTGTTCCAAAATAAAAACTCAGATTTTTCACAAAGATATCTTTATTTTCTTACTTCCGTTTAGAAAAAAAAGAAACTTCATTAGATAGTACTTATTCAGTTGCTTTTCTTTTCCTTCTTCTTATGAAAATCTTCTTCCTTTGAAATATTTCACATACTCGACTCATCGTGTTCATTATCACAAGATGAATTTCATCGCATGTTACTCATTTATCACATCCTTCGACTTAATCTAGGTCTTAAAAGGAGAGACAGATAGAGAGAGAGAAGGAGTCATCTATTTCAAGAAAAAATCATTTTATATTCATGCATCTAACTTGATAACTGTTTCTAATTACATTCTTCTTGAGAATATAATATCTGTAAGTGTCAATATTATATTCTCAACATAAAAAATCTTAATAGTACTAAATTAGAACGAGTACTTCGTCTTAATTCGATTTATTCTATCAAGGATTTGTACTAGTTGCTACTGTGCCCTTTCTTCTTCTTTCGTTTATATGCGTAGATGAATATAAATTATTCGAAATAATTTCAAAAACGACTCCTTATACGCATAACAAACATACTCGATTTTCAAATCGTTTTACAAATTATTCAGACAGAAATTTATTTGCGTTTAAATTTAGATGTATTTATTGACGAGATTATACAAACAAAATTACGATGAAAAATAAAACTATAAAACGGCAAGTAATAATTTCCTACGAGAATGAGCAGAAATTGATTTTTGTTTTCTTTGTTATAAATTTCTATTAATCAATAGATTGAATCATGTACTTGAGTTCATTAGAAGAATTCTCATGTGATTATATGTTTTTCTTTAAGAAAATCCTTCGAACTGAATCTTCTTTTGCATTATCGTTCACCAAAGAAAGTAATTAAATTGTTTATGGGTATTTATCGATTAATTATCATTAATAATTTATACCGTATTTTTACCGAGAAAATAACTGCGTAGATTAACGAACGGTAAAGACTTTAATTACATAGATCAACATTTCGATGAGTACTTTTGATTCTTATGATTAGTAGTCAATTACTTATCTTAACATGCATAGAAGAAAACAAAAGATTCTATTCTCATTTGGTTAGATAACATCGAAAATACGAATATGAATTGAATAATAAAGATAATAAACAGGATCGTATGCTTCTCTTGTGTCTTATTAGTAATTGAGGAGAATAAATCACGTTTTATCAATATGTATAGACGTCCTTCAATTTTTCTCGACGTATCATACGTGTACTTTCGTTTTCCTATCCATCTTACGCAATGAAACCGACCCGAAAGGTTTCATTCTTCGATATGTATATGCATGAGTGCATATAAACATTCATTTTGTTTGATAAGTAGATTTTCCCCGTTTTTTCTTTCTCGGTATGAGTAATTCGATCGGTTTGATCTTTGATTTTGCAGATGATAGGTTACATCGCATTCCTTTTATCGAAAAATCATTGAGTAGAAGTAACCGGGAAATATGCACTTGACGTTTTTTTTCTGGTTAAAATAGGTTAATTTTGATGAGTTTTTAATTGACGTGCGATGATATTCGAGTCTTTGCTTATCTTCTATCCTGATCAGCATGCAAACTGAACGTATTAACTAAAAAAAAACTGGAAAATGAGAGATTCATTATTAATATTAGATTATGTCGTCAGTTCTTTTTCTTTTCTCGTCGAGTTTCTTCTTTTAATGAAAGTTTCTTATTACAAAAGACGAAAAAACAAAAACGCTCACTAAACTTACAGGAATAATAAATCTGGTACCGTCAACACATTCGTCTTGTTTTCAGGGTTATGAAGTAAAAATTGTATTGTTTTTTCTTTTTTTTCTATCACGAATGGAAATATTTGTTTACCACCTTCTGCGTACTAGATTCTCTTCTTTATTTTGCATAAAACATCATGATGTTCTATGCTTTCTTTCATTTCGACTCATAGACTGTAAACGAAAACGAAGGAAAAAGAAAACATTCACACTCATAATCCAACCGTTTTTTTTTCAATAGAAGAAGAAAGAAAAATAAAGAGTAAATAGATGCACATATAAATACAAACACATAGACATTTGATGCATAGTTTCGTTGAAACGTTCTCTCATTTTTTCTTTTTTTCTTTCTGGCTTTGCTGATACTTTCGTATACATAAATAAATATTTTAATCAAATTAGTTTTGCTTTTGGTCTTCGAGACCTTGTTGTATCATTGACATTTTCTTGAAATGATAATGATTTGTTGTCTTCTTATTTTCTCTTGTTTACATCTGCTAATTAATTTGATTTATGACATATTCTCCTTCTGATAATAATATTGCATTTAGATTATCAGTTTTTTATTCTAGAAAACAAATAAAAACTCGACGCATAATAAAGACCAAAAACAACAACGACCGAATCGAATGATTTATTAATTAGTTCAAATGGCAAAACTCAATCGAACAAATTCGCTTGTATTTTTCAAAGTTAAATCAACGACATTATCAACAATGTCAATTTTAAATACAACAACTCTATCGGATAATTCGCCAATTAATCCTTCAGAATCATTAATGGTTGTCGAACAATTAACTACATATATAACATTGATACTAGCGATAATCGGTCTTATCGGAAATGCTTTCACAATTATAGTTCTCAATCGACGATCGATGCGTAAATGGCGTTCATCAATGTTATTAACAGCATTAGCTGTTGTCGATTTTCTCTATTTAGCCATCATATTTCTTTCGATTGTCGATCATTTAGCAGGTCAAATCATTGGTCTTCATCGATCATTAATTTTTTGTCAAACAACAGTTTATATAACACATATTTGTTCGTTCCTATCGGCTAGTTTTACTTTATCATTTACCGTGCAACGTTTTGTTGCCGTTATTTTTCCATTACATGCAAATACAATCATATCGAATCGTGCATCATTAATTAATATTCTTGTTTTAAGTTTTCTTGCTTGTGGTTATTATACATTCAGTTTTTTTGTTACGAAACTTGTTAAGGGACAATGCCGAGAAGACGAAAATCATCCAGCATTATTTCCATTGTTACTTATTGATACATGTCTAACATTTATTATCCCATTTATTTGTATACTTTTATGTAATTGTGCAATTGTCTATAGATTACGAAATCGGAAACGTTTCGAAAATATATTCGGTAAGATTTTCTTTTCTTTTTTGCTAATTAAAAACAAAACAACATCGAAGAATTTGATATTTTCTTATGAAATAGAATAACAAAACGATCATATTCCTTTCAATCTATATTTAGAAAGTTCTTTAACAACATCCGAACGTGTACGTAATCGTCGATCATCAACTACTAATGCACGTCTATCAGGCAATAATGATCTTTACCATGAACGTCAACATCTTTATGATTCTAATCCAACCAATACTTATATTCCATTAAAAAACGGATCGAAATCACCTCCTGACGTTGTTACACCAAACACGACTGATAATGGTCATCGTTCGAGTCGTTTCTTTTATCCTCGTCTATCGAATGTAACGATTTCACAAGAATTAACACCCGTTTGCGCATCGAATTCCTATCAAAATCGGCAAGGTCTATCTCAACGAACGACAAAAATGCTCGTTATTTGTTCGACAACATTTCTACTATTTAATTCACCATACAATGCCGTTTTACTTTATTTCTTTATATTGGACAAGTCATCCGATCGAACACTAAGCGTTCTACGACATTTTTATTTCATGTCGTTTTGTTTGAATTTTTTTCTTTATTCGCTTTGTGGTCATCGTTTTCGGCATGAATTATTTTTACTATTGAAAAGTTGTGCAAGTAAATGTTGCACGAAAAAGATTAGTTCATATTGTCTACGAATCGAAAAAATTCCGCAACAAACAAGTTTTACACGTGTTAACAAGCGAAATTCTCGCGTTTAGAAATTGAACGATTGCCGTTTCTTTCGAAGAAAATAAAATTTAGTAATGAAATTCATATACTTTTATGTATGTGTGTGTGTGAGTGTATTTGTCTTTGTTTTTACATAATAAAAATTGAATGTATAGAAGTGTAAAAACTACTACAGTTGGGTTCGTTTCTTTTTCTGCGATAAACATGATGTTGAAGTGAAAGATAAGACATTCCGACGTGTGTGAAGTGAATATGTGCATATTTGAATACGAGGCAAATGATGATTGTGCTTGTCTATGTAAGTTTGATATGGATTTTGTGCTGTAGAAGTGAACAAATCGAAGAATCATGTGAGTGTCTGTATATTCTTCTTGCAGTTTTTTTTTATTTGTTAATCAGGTGTTTATTCGATATCAAAATATAAATATGAATCATTTGCAAATTTTCGATATATTCCAAGAAATATTGTCAATCAAACATCGATCAATGTATCGACCGATGTGTTTTATTATCAATCGAATTCACCGTGTAATCGAACATTTATTCGAGTAAGAAATGAAAATGTTGAATTGGAAAAGTCGATTCAACAGTTATTCAATGAAATCGATGTGAAACAAATTGTTTCATCTGTTGATTATCAATTCAATTCACATTCGTTTCGTCGAATAAAAACTTACCGAACTCATCACGGTTATTTTCATGGAAGTTCAATATTAGCTGTAAATAAACTTCTCACAGGATGATAAAAAGGTGAACTTTTATTATTTGTGTAGAATTTTCTACTCAATAAATTGATTCCTTCGACAAAAATCGATTGTGAACTAGTGATTAATCTAACGAACCATCGATTAGAAAGTCATTGGTGTAATTCAACAACTGCTGGATTGGTAACAATCAATCGACAATTGAAGTTTATCGAACAGATTTCGAATACAAACGAACAACAGTTTGTTTACAATCGAAAGAAAATCAATTTCGAAAATTTATTGAAAGATTTCTGTTCGAATTCGGATGAAAATCTTCGTGATCAATTAATCGACATTCTATCTAATCACCAAATCGATTTAAATCTCACTGATTATTCGACTTGTCGAACGTAGAAAACTCTTTACTTTCGCTGTTTTTTTTGTTGAATCCTAATTTTATTTATTTAGGAAATTACTCAAAGAAATTCTGATTCATATTCCTCGTCCACAATCAACACGATATATTCTCGAACATTTCTTTTCCGATTCGACACTTGTCAATTATCATTTCGATCTGCTCGATAATCCATCGAAAGACATTTTCGAGAACTATTTTCTCGATTCATGTCAAATCACTGATTTAATTACATTTCGAATGTTAGTCTTTCTTTCGAATGATAATTTAACAATGACTTGTATTCGAAATCAAACGAATCCGTGGTTATATCGATCGATGGCTATTGAAATCATCGAACAAACCGATCGATTCACTGACGATCTTCGACAGTTGATCGACGATGAAAATGAATTCGCACAAATACGAATCTTAGCATTCGAAAAACTCGCGTCATATTACAATTCTCTCGAACTCGTTCGATTAATTCAAACGATTCGATCGAAACAATTTCGATTTTATCTTCAATCACTTTCGAAACAATCATCACTTTGGTTGGCTCAATCAGGTTTATATGAATTTCCATTTGGCAAGATGAATGTCATCTTTCCTGATGATTCACTGTCGATCATACCGCAAATTGTTCACATTCGATTAACGTCAAATTTACGAATTGATTTCTATCGAAATACAGTTCGATTTTGAAACATCAAAAAACGAAATGTCGATTTGTTTTTTATTTAGAATTCTGAAATTTTGATCATGATCAATCGAAAAATCTTCGCAGAATTCAAGTCAATTGAACAAATGTTTCAATGGATTCGATATCAACGAATATTTCAAATACCAACACTCGATGGTTTCATGTTGAAAATCAAAATTCGAACGCAATTCTTTTCGAAGTAGTTTCATTTGACGTTTTTTGTTTTTCTCGAAACGAATTTTGTTATTTCTATTTAAGATCATCGACTAAAATTCAATTACGTGTTGAACATAGTCTCGGCAGTCTAATGACTGGCTACGAAATTCTATTGAGTATAAATTCAAATTTTCGAATTCATATCGAAGAAAATCCTCATTCGAAATCTTATATTTGGCGTGCCAATCAAAATGAAAATATTCTTCTTCAATTCGAGTAAAAATGATTTGCGTATTAAAATAACATTTTCTTACGAAAACATTTTACAGACAAGTTCTTCAGCCGTTAGTCAATCATCAAATATCTTCATCGACAAATTCATCTTCAAACAAAGATTTCTGCTATATAATTCCACATTTCGATTCCAAACTTTGTCTCTCGTTTATCTTCGAACGTCTTTGGCCATCATCGATATCCGTAGACACGAAATTGACTTTCATCTATCTTCTGCAATTCTTTTTTCTTTTAGCTTCGTTTACTCGCCGATGATCCGTCATTAATCTATAATTTAACATCAACCAAAACCTCTCTTCAATTTCATATTCAACAAAACGAACAGATCTTTCGTTCGTATGAATTTCATCGTCGATCGTCTTCATTCGAGCTGCTTACTCCAACCAGCAATTATCGTCTATCGATTCAATGGAATAATTCGAAAGATTTTAATTTTCATCTACTAAAAAATAATCAAAAACTCACCAATGGTTCAGGTTTATTTCAAATGAAATCAATGAAAAATATCTCGATTCATCTCAAGAATATATTTCCTCAACATATCGGAGATATTCGTTTCGATTACAATGGAAATCTCACGATTAATGCATCGAAATTTCTTGCTGGAAAATTTCTTATTGAATTCAATCAAATTCATCAATGGAATGCCATGCAAATGAAAATCTTTGCCGAACGAATATTTTTCTTTTTTAAACAAACATATTTTCTCTATTTTGATTACGATCTAATCAACAAATCACTAAATCTAACATTTATTCATAACAATCACAGTCGAATTCAATGGACAGCACGAGTTAATCAAACATATTTCAATCAAAATTTTCTTCTCAATACTTCACTTGTTGAAATCAATCAAAATATAAACGTACGAAGATATTTGTTTTATCAAAAAATAAATTCGATTGAGATCTTTTATTTTTTTACAGGGATATTATTTCAATTTGAGTTATATGAATATTTCATCGAAATTGATGGTCAATGGTTGGACAGTTTGGAATCTCACAGGTGCAATTAATAATTGGAAACGAATTGAAATACAATTGAATCGATTATTCGCAAATTTTGACATTCAAAATCGAATGATAAATATGAAAATCGAGTATTTAAATCAAAGATTAATTGAAATCCATTCAAATTTAAATCGATCCGATGATATTCTTATTCAATTGATTATTCCAGGTTATTCCTATCAAACAAATGGCAAATTATTAGCGAATTACACGAACTGTTCTCTAGATTTTCCGATCTTTGAAAATTCGAAACAAACTTCTCATATTCATTTTGATTTCATTTCCTTATCGAATAGTCTCATTTTCAATTTAACTTCAACTCTTCATAATCAATATTTTCTCCGATCAATCCAAAATCTTACGTTTACCAATCAATTTCTTTCGCAACTCAATCATGAATTCAATTTAACTATGTTTGAGTATCATTTAATCTCGTCGAATTTAATCATAAATTATTTTCAAAACTCAGCTATCGTTCAACTTTTAAACGGATCGTTTCATCTACCGAATCTATTCGTTTCGAAACCATTTCATTTTCATTACAAAAAAGATTCGAAAATTTTTCTTCAACTATTTCATTGGGCAAATTTCACTCAAATCGAACGAAACTCACATTTGCAAACATCATTCGGTCTTCATCTATTCATTCGAAATAATCTTCCAGCTAAAATCTCCTTTCAATTCGAACAAACAATTTTCAATAAACGTTTAGTTTTTCTCATTGAAATCGATCGAAATTGGATGATATCATTGATAGTCAATCAAAAATTTCGCTATGAACTTGTTACATCGCCAATGGATTCGGTTTTCTTAATTCGACAAATTAATTTACTTACAAATCAAACTCGTGTCTTGCCGATACACTATTACAGTGACAGTCAAACGTTAATCCGCATTGAAATACGTTTTTCGAAATATTTTACACGATTTATGAATGATTTTCTTTTGGATTTTTCATTGAAAAATCATACTTTGAAATTATCATCGTTTATACCTTTGTTTAAACGTGAATTTCTGTCATTTGTTTGGATTCGTTCTGTTCAAAAAGAATTATTTCATTTTTCCGGTTCAATTCAAGCGAAAATTCTTCATAAACGTCGTCTCATCGACTATGATTACGATGTCAATCTAGCATCGATTCGTTTTTGGACATTCAATTCGAAATTAAGTCTACTTTCATCGAAACCAATCCATTGGAATCTCAATCTAACAAATGATTATCTTTGGAATGGTCAATGGACGATTGACTTTCATTTAACTTCGGATCAACAGCAAGAATTAATTCGTTTACATCATCAATATACATATACGACATTAATATCGAATTTAATCTTTCAATTGAAGTTAATCAGTACGAAATATGATTTAGATTTTAATTACTATCATTTCAATCAAACGATTGGTGGTTTATGGAAGAAAAATTTTGAAATACATCGAATAACAGGCGACTGGAATTCAACTGAAAATAGTTTAAGTTTAAATACAGAAACTATGAAATCGAAAACGATTCTTCAACCGAAATTAATTAAAATACTTATTGAACGACTTCATCAACAAATCGGATTTGTTTTCCAACGAACACGAGTCAATCACAGTGATATTCTCGAATGTAATCCATATTTAATCATTCAAAGTACAGCTCGTTTATTAGAAATTGATTATTATACAATTAATGATGGTCTTATGAAGATGATATTCGAATGGTCGACACGTTCGTACTTTTCATGGAATTATACGAATAATGCTCGAATTGTTCTTCCCATACAGAAATTCGAAATCGATACGCGAACAAATTATATTCTTCATTTTCATACAACAGCTTTTCAATATTCATCGATTTATAATCGTCAAAAACGACAATTAACTCTTCGTCGTTTACCATTCGATGAACATTCCGATGATATAATTCGTTTAAAGATTCGTTTTCATCTCAATCAAACTCTAACAACACATTTACAAGTGATAAATAATCATTATAGAATATTCGCCTATCCAAACGATAGAAAAACATTCTGGCTTATCAATGGAACATTTCGATACGATCATTTTCAAGCATTTTTGAATATTTCAAGAAATGATTGGTTATTATCATCGATGTTTCAATTCAATTCGACATTTCACATTGCAACTGGACGATATGTTCAATTTCTACCAACGAATAACTCTCAATTTGCATTAGAAATCTTCTTGAAATCTCGTTTTCATTCACTTTTTCAATATTCTGGTTTACATTCATTAATCGGATTGAAATTCTTTCATAATTCATCGAACATTGATCTCAGCTTTTCTTCTCAATCGATAAATTCAACGAGTTATCAATTAAATTTTCAATTGAATCAACAAATTAATCAAACATGGATTCTTAAAATCGAAAACAATCGTTTCGATCTATCGAATGACAATCTCGAATTTCAATTCAATGGTAGTTTCAATCATTTGTCTTTTCTACATTCGATTCAACATCAAAAAACATATTTCTTTTTCGATGGTAATACGATTCTCTTCACAACAGATACATTCGGTATGATTCTTTCGAATCTATCATCTGAATCACGAAAAGATCTTGAATTTTTTCATAAAACATCCAACCAAAATCTAACAATTCATTATTATAAATACGGAGAATTTCGTCGAAAGAATTTCAATATTCAAACGCCGATCTATGACATTGAAATCGTCTATTATCTTGATACAAATGAAAATCGTTTTGTTCGATTTATATTCGAATTTATACCTCTGCAAATGTCATCGTTTAGTTTTGTTCGTGGTCGAACATTTCGAATAGGTTATCAAACGAAACATAAGCAATGTTTTCTCGAAGGTAATCTCGCATTTGGACTCGATGATATCGATAATAAAGATTTGTTAACAATGACTGAACGTTGGAAATTAGTTTATGGTTTTGAACGATACCAACGATTGTTTATTAAATGGAATTTAAAAATTGATTTACAACGAAAAATTGCTCGAGGAAATGTTCAAATTCTTGATCCCAACGATCAAATGTCGAAATCAATTTCGACCGATATCGATACACAATTAAATGACATGATGTTTCTCGTCAATATTCGTACTTCGTACGGATCATCAAAACCGATTCTTGTTCAATTGAATATCGATCGAAATCTCTTCACACGACAATATATCGTCTTCAATCTGTCTCATGATTATTCTCGAACGAATCTAAGTCTAACAATCGATCGCTATCCGCAACGAAAATTACTCGTTCGTTACAAATCGAATCAATCATCGAACGAACGAACTCTCTTTCATTTCTACGGTAATACAACAAATTCACAATTGAAACTCTTTGTTGAACTTCAAGAATTCATTCATTGGAATCTATCTCTGCCGATCTCCTATCCAGAATCGGGCATCCTTCAATCGACATTCGTCGTCGATAATAACGAATATTTCTACGGACAATTCGATCCAAGTATATTAAAACTTCGTTTTCGAGAATATGCAGTGAATATATCATTGAATCAATTGATTGTACAAACGAGATCGGATGAACAGATCTTAGCAGCTATTTCACTTCGAAATTTGCACGCAAATTCATCGGCAAATTTGATCACATTTTTCAGTCAAACAAATTTTCCGAAAGTAAAAAAAACAAAATAAATCAAAAATTCATCTTTATCTTTTTAGTTTTCAATACAAATTACGAATGAAACAACTTGGCTCGAACGTTTTCAATCGTATCTTTTGAAAAATCATCATATCGAAGAATTTTTCAGCGATATCAAACAATTTCTCTCGCAATTCAAACTCGATTTTATTGATGAACACGGTCAATTTGCTGAGCAATTAATCGATCATCTCAAGTTCGACGATGATCTTCAATCAACATTCGAACGATTCAATTCAACAACACGAAATTTGCTTGACAAATTCTTCGAGTACGCTTTTCTAACTGAAAATTATTTCGAAGAATATCTTAACAAGTAAAATGATAGTTTCTTCATTTATTCACTTCTCAATCAAATCTATTTTCTAGTTTAACCTGTCTTTCTCATCATCAACATTTGTTTCATTTGAATATTTCTCAATTAAGTACATTGACTATAAACACATTGATTTACGAGACAATTTCACATGTCAATCAAAGTTTAATTATGTTCGAATATTTTCAACATTATCCTCATTCGATTAGTGCAATTCTAACGTATCTAACCGAGACTATTCATTTGAATTTCTACAAATTCGTGAATAATCTCATTTTGGAAAGTAAAGAATATTTTCTCTCGAATTCAATACAACAATTAGAACAATTCGATATTCTTATGCGACTATCGCCTATGTTCTTCGAATCAATAACATATTTTTCATCAACAGACATTCAAATATTGACTCATCTGTTAAACAATCGTCTACGAGAATTGTTAACTCTATGGAAAAATTCACCGATTGAATACAAACTTATGAAAACAATGTCGAGTCTATGGGTGGAATTCATCGATCGATTAAGATTTTATCTCGATGATAAACTTGATTTTTTATTACCAACATTAAAAATCTATTCTCCAAAAACAATTACGAATCATACGGCTAATCAAACATTTTTATTAACATGGTCAAAACAAAAAACATAACAACTATTCTCGTTTTCCTCTTAGAAAATAAAGTTCAATTTTAAAAAGCAGACAAACTCTATTATGTTTACATAGGCGTATAGAGAAAAAAAAATTGTTTCTTTCTTTTTACTTCGGTCATCGTTAAGATGTAGACCGCTCCTAGGGTCGTTTTTTTCTTGTTATGTGTCACCGTTGTGACCAATACGATGTTGAATGTTACATTTTTTTACCTTATGACGTCTACTGGGCGGCGAGGTCCATTTTTTCTTTCTCTCTTGCGTTCTCTTTTGACACAGCGTAGTTATTTAAATTGAACAACTCGAGACGGCTACATTTGTGCTTCGTTGCTCTCTTTCTCTCTTGTCGGTACAAGAATTGATGATTGAAATGATGAAATCTATAATCGTGTTCGTTGTATGACTTAAGACAAGGACGGTATACTTCGTAGCTGTATTGTTGATAAATGATCATGGTGTCAGATATCATTGTTACATTATTGATATTTATGATCACTTGTTTAATAGGTAAAGAGATGGTTAGGTTACAAGTGATCGTTTTATTTTATGTTTTTATTTTAGTTGAAAGTGAACAAATTGTTAATCCGAAACAACGATTCTATCAACGTCAATCATTAGGTACGAATCTCGTTGATCCGTATTATGCATTCAATCCTGATTATAATGGCGGTAATATGCCGAATATTCCATTGTATCAAACAAATTTCAATACTGGCGGATCAGGTTCATGTAAATGTTCATGTGGTGATGTTTCGTTTGGGCCACCAGCAAGCTGTGTAAACGCTCAAACATGTGTTGCATATTGTTTACAAATGTATCCTGGCAGATGTACACTCGTGAATACGTACGGTTGTTGTGGTACATCATGTCAATATTTTCAAACTCAATCGCTTGAAACTCGTTATTGTACGTGTAATTGCGGTGGTCAACAATTTCTCAATCCGATTGATACTTGTGCATCGTCACAATCATGTTTAACACGATGTCTAGCAAATTTTCCGCAAGCATGTCAACCGACAACAACTCAAGCTTGTTGTGGACAAGATTGTCAGACTTATGCGCAAGCTGTTACTGATTCGTGTGCTTGTCAATGTCAAGGAAATACATTTTATGCAGCACCGAAATGTTCGAGTGCAGAAGGATGTGTCAGCATTTGCATGACGGTACGATTATACAATTAGTTTCTTTTTTCTTATATTCAATTTTACGTATATTTCAGACGTATGGCGATTGTACAGCTGAACAAACACAGGGTTGTTGTGGTGCTTCATGTTCAAATTATGTCCCGACATGTAAATGTAATTGTGGTCCAGATTTTACAATGACAACATCAGTTCCATGTCAAAGTGGACGAACATGTCTAGAAACTTGTCTCAGTTCGTACAGTGCTTGTACACAAGAAAATACTCAAGCTTGTTGCGGCGTCGATTGTTTAAATTCCTTTCCAACATGCTCATGCATGTGTGGCTCCAATCAGTATACAACCTTAGCTACAACCTGCGGTTCACCTGAACAATGTGTTCAAACATGTTTACAATCGATTGCTCAATGCAATGTTGCTAATACTCAAGGTTGTTGTGGTAATGAATGTACAGGTTATATTCCAACGTGTCGTTGTCAATGTGGTCCACATATTTATTATTCAACAGCAAATTGTGTCAATGCTGAACAATGTACAAATGCTTGTATTAGTCAATTTGGTTTTGTTTGTACGCCATCGAATACAGTTGGCTGCTGCAATGGAACATATTGTACTCGACGAAATCGTTTCGTTGGCGTTAGTAGAGGAATATCGATCGTATTTCGTCTAACAGATGTAGTCCTACTCTCATCATTGAGTTATTTTTACAAATTCATATAAACGAGAAAAAAAACAAGAACAATTCGATATTAATTAGGTCGTTTTTTTTCTCTCACTCTCTTTTTGTACACACAACTGTCATGACTTTTAATCTGTTAAAAATAGATATGATTATTGATTTTTTTCTCCTCCCACTGAAACCATCTGTTTTGTAGATACATGGTTAAACTCCTACGATATATTGTAAATTAAAAACAAAATGAAAACGGAAAAAAATAATCAGGTTAACATTTGTTGTTTTTTTTTTCATAAATTGAAAATCAATCGATTATTTATGTAAAATAACACCCACACATCTAAAGATAACGAATAGAGTAAGAAAAAAAAGAGGCATAAGAGTTAAACTAGTTATCTTTTTCTCTCTTTGATAATGTTAATAAAAAAACAAACTACATATTTCAAACACCAAAAAAAAATTGAATAAAAGAATTTGGACTTTCTATAGTTGTTGTTTACCGTTTAAGTTTCTTTCTTAGATAAGATATCTTGAAACGAAAATACTTTTATCAATTAGAGGCTTTTTTAAACACTACTCTCCCTCTCTTTCAAGAGCAAAGCAAAATGTCAAAATGAAATTAACTGATCTAATATGAAAACAGAATCGTTCAATCTATCGAATGATTCTGCATTTGAGTGACATCTATTATTGATTTTATCGAATTTCAGTCAGATTCTAGAAAAAATCAAAAAATTAAAATAAAATATTGCTTTTCCATCATTGATCGATCAAAAAAATTTAATTGCATAATAAACATGTGAATCATTTTGATACCTATCATGAGCATCACATCACATCATATCATCTTCGTCGCAAAATATGAAACAATTTTTCAAGGGGTAACTTTTTATGTATTTTCATTTTATTCTTTTTATCTTCTATTTACATGAATTTCTTTCTCGAAGGTCGAACTACGTCTTCATGATTAAATTGAAAATAAACATAAAACTACGATGAAACTGACACTTTTTTCTCGAATTTTTGCGTCTGAAATGAAAAACAATCTAAAAGAACATCAGAAAACTTAAATTGATCTACATTCGATGTATCAGGGATTAAAAACGTCATTAATGGCCTAGTTTTTCAAATTTTCGGTGTAATACCGAAAGAAATCTCTCTCTCTTCGTTTTTCGCATTTCATCAGTTCTCTTTGTTCTCTTATCTCGTTTTTTTTTATCTCAGCATAAATAGGGCCTCTTATATACCAGCATTTTGTCTTTAAAAGAGACAGTTCGTCTTTTGCTTTATTCTAGGTTTACAACAACAAATTTTAGTTTCAAACATGAAACTATTGATCCTCTTAGCCGGTAAGTCAGGAATGATGTACTCAAATGGAATATTTTACCTCGGTCTCTTTCAGTGGTATTATTGATCTCTGAAGCTTCGGCTTACACACGACACAAATCATGGCATGGAAGAAAAAATCAAAAGCCAACAATGACAATAAGTGAAACAGCCGATATGCTATGTAATGTTCTTGTTCAAGCTTCGAATTTACTACTCAATGAACAAACAGTTGATATCGATTCGATTGAAAAACATCTTCGAAACGATTGTAAGCAATTACCGAATGAAAACAATCTTGTGCGACAAGTAAATAAAATCAAATTCTTATTTTTATAATTATTCGCTTCGGTTTCTTAGTGCGAAAAAGCTGTTGATCGTCTTCTTCCGGATATTCTTCGTCATCTTCAAAGTGGCATTGTAAGATCTCATTTATTTCTTGCTCAGCAGTCTTTTATTTAAATTCATATTTTCAATAGAAATCCGACGAAGTCTGTCCACTTATTCAAAAAGCTCAAAAATCAAAACCAGCTAAACCAAAACCAAGAAATCTTACATCAAATGGTACATGTGTCTTATGTGAATTACTCGTTAAAATTGCCGATGCATTAGTGACAGAAAATAAAAGCGAACACGAAATTCTCAAAGGTCTCGAAAAATTCTGTACTCTCTTACCCAGTGATACACGTGCAGAATGCAAGAGTTTCGTTGATCAAAATGCAGCTGATATCATTGCTCTTCTTGTCCGAGACGCCGATCCAGACAAAGTTTGTACACTTATTAAAGCCTGTTCAAAATCATTCGATGTCACCTTCATGACAAAACCAAACACACCAGCCTGTAGTCTCTGCAAATATGTAACAACATATATGAAAGCTGGTCTACCTATTGAACATGTTTGCTCACGTTTTACAAACGAAAATAACCGTCGAGATCAATGTGAAATTCTTGTTCACTTCTATCAACCAAACATGTGCCCGTCGTTAACCATCTGCGAAGAAGTCGTTGAAATCAAAGAACCAACAGCCAATCCACTCGAATGTTCTCTCTGCCAATTCATTGTTGGATACGTCGATAAATTCATCGGAACAAACAAAAGTCAAGCTG
>ERZ778026.2595-NODE-2595-length-18300-cov-16.583612_pt1 | contig 18300 bp, 15 predicted proteins | sample MGYA00375756_ERZ778026 | MGnify/ENA primary metagenome ERZ778026 (study PRJEB29350, sample SAMN05389820) | bioreactor metagenome | isolation source: Ammonium sulfate bioreactor | place: South Africa: University of Cape Town | collected 2014-02-18 ... | reverse complement strand
TTTCTTGCCCCGTAGACAGGAAACTACGACATCAAACTCTCTTCCTCGATCACTCTCAAAGGACAACTGAGCGCCTTTAGTTCAAGTCCCGTTTGATTGGGGAGTTAATAGTGACACTAATAGGATAAGAACTCCTTTGAAAGCAGTCAGAAAAGCTTCGCCCCCCAGACAGTCAAACTCTTTTACCACGCATGTAATCTGTTAGTTTGCTACTTCTATGCCCCTCAAAGCTCAATAAACTTGAAGAAAAAAAAAAAAAAAAAGACGAAAGAGGTGAGGACTTCCGACAAAGAAGGATAACTTTCGTCCTTGAGTTGTTTGTCCACCTCGCTGGGGCTCGAAGGCGCCAACAGGGCGGCATGATAACAATACAACGCAGCTAACATGTCGTCGGTGTTGCAGGTGTTGGTCAGTGGGGGAGACATTTTCTGCGACAGAATGAAGGGGCCATCTTAGAGAGGTGTTTGTTTCACCAGGGCAGCGAATTCCTTCTCGCGTCAACTCCTTCTCGAACAGCTCCCTCACCCGAGCCTTCTTGAGGAGTGTCTCTTGAAAATCAACCAGTAACGAATGCCCAATGGAATGAACTGATGCTTGTTTCAACACCATTGGGTCCGAGAAGCTTCTATTCTTCCGTACAACCCTTTTTTTTTTTTTTTCTCGAAAGATGAACTAACGGAGAGAGGAAGGAGAATGAAGGGGGTGTTGCAACAGTGCAGTCGGGATACTATGCATGCTCTGACCCACCCTAGTGATACAAGCAATGATAACCCAAAAAGAATCACACAGCTTGCCAAACTCACTTCTCTCTGTTGAGGCAGGCATCTGATGCAGCCAGCAGCAGAACAAGTCAAATGCAACGGATGTAGCCAATTTCCGATTCACAACCTCCGTTACAAATGCGCGAACTGTGACAACTTCAATCCTTGTGCAAATTGTGACAGATCTCAGCACTCAGCCTCTCCCGTGTTTGTCGAACTCAAGTTGGTTTAGAAAAGAAACAATGAAGTTGGACACAACTAAAAATGGTAATAATAAATAAATAATACAAACCCATTTTGGCGGGAAGGGCATTGAAGGGGAAAAGAAGGCAAAATGAACCCGCGCAGGGGAAGAGGCTACAGTAATTACCTGCACTGATAATGCCCTTCCCGCCAAATAGGTTTGTGAACGGCTATTACAAAAGAAAGAGTGTAACGGTCATAACGGAAGCAGTTTTTATCTGAGCTTCTACCCTTTCTCACCCCCCAAGAGTTTCCCGAAAAAAGGGAGGGCAGGTTGTGTCTGCCGTTACGAGTCGGGATCTCAACTTGCTCACATGCAGTGGTGGGCATCGGTTCGAATTCTCCGCTTTTAGATCAATGGGCAATCAGAAATGAATCAAAGGTCATCCATCATTGGATCAAAACCGGAGAATCGGAACCATTGCCCAGCATTGATCCCAATTGAGGAAAAAAAAAAAAAAAAAAAGGGCCTGGCATGGCCGAAATCTTCAAACAGGCACTGGGGAGGATTGGAGGAAGACGACAGAAAGCGAGTTGTAGTTGTGGCTGATGCCTATTATTTAGATGATAGATCAAGGACTTGGTTGAGGGAGAAGGGGTTCAAATACCTCATAGCTATCAATCCAACAAGGTTCAAAGAGGTGTGGATGGTGTTTAAGAGTGGAGGTACAAGCAATGGGCCAGTAGGTGGTGAGCTGAAACGTAGAGACAAAGGAGGCTGCCTTTCAGTATTGGAATCCAAAATATGGGAAGAAGTACATCCTTATCAATGCATTTAGATACCACAAAAGGGACGCACCACTGGCAAACCTTCCATTCAAGGATGTATACGGTTCCTCTTCAAACATGGCAGCTCGATTGAATCACTTCTTTGTGGACAGAGGGTATCCTTACCGTCAAAAGGGATGTACTCATTTGATGATTTCCATTTCACTGCCCTGCTTTGGGACTTCTACGTGCTCTTTCATGAATACTATTCAATCGAAACAAACTTTGAATGGCGTGCCTATTGTGCTGAGCTTGCTCAAAAGAGCTCTGAGAGCGCACGACAATTTGCCTCCTAAACTGGCGACCTAAGACAGCTTTGCCGCGAAGGGCTCAACCGTATGCGTGGAATGGCACTCTCCGGCATGAACTTGGCCAACATCCGCAGACCGACGCGCTCATGGAACACTGTCGTGTCCTATTTCTTTCCCCTTTTCCTCAACTTCCTTCCTTCCTTCGAAACAAAGGTCTCCCACTCGGGCAACTATTTTTTACTTTGTGAGTGTTTTGCAATTTTCTTTTTCTTGCATCTACTTTGGTAGGTGAAGGAAATGTGAAGAAAGAATTGGAAGGAAGGAAAGAAGGAGGGAAGGAATTGAGGAAAAGGGGAAAGGTAGATCCTCGTCTTTCTGGCTTTTTGCCTCCCTCACCACTAGGTCCGGATTATCAAACAGCCAGTCTTTTACTGCCATTCGAAATTTCCGTTATTGCTTGCAATTTCTGTTCCTGATCCACACTGCCACCTGTGCGTATACGCCAGTCAGAGCATTGCCACTTGGTGAGACTCACAATTCCTCTCCCACAAGTCTTCTGCGATGCGGAGGACCTCCCGACTTTAAACCTCTCCCAAGCAAGGAGGGTGGTGCCGGAGGCTATGCGGGTGACAAATTTGATTCCGGAAGTAGGGGATCGCTCGATCAACGTATTGTAGCTGAAGGGGCGTGCTAACACTGACTCAATCACCCATCCCTGTAGCTCTCCCACAATAACCTCCCTAGAGAATCTCTACGTCGTAGCGTCCCAAGTTAGAGACAAGCAGTGCGAAGGAGGCAGGTGTCAAGAATGAAAAGACCCTTGTAGGTTGGCTTGCCTCTTCGAGAGCGATGAGATGAAAACGTTTGAAGGCAAGTTGCTCAGCAGGGAAAAGGGCACGGGGGAAGCCCCTTAACGTGCACTGACTCCACCGGAGTGAAGAACCGGGCCCGGGGGGGGGGGGAAATGTGAAAACGGCGTGTCTTCATCTCTGCCATGATGTCAACAGGGAGTTGGGTGGCAGCTGCTTCAGGCGGAGAAAAGGAATGACTTTGCCTCCAGAGCGATGTTCAAACTCATTCCTCCAACAACCGGCAGAAAAAAACAAATTAAAAAAATAGCTATGTGGGTTTTTCTTTTTCTTACAAATACTAAGTTATGAAAATGGAAATAATGGAAGAAAAAAAAATTAGAAAAGAAAGGAATTTGATTTATTGGTCTTGTTTTTAAATAAATATAAAGCTTTGTAGTCATTTTTTTCTTCAATGGAATTGGATAAATCACGCGTTTAATGGTTGAAAGAGGAGCGACACCTTTGCAACCTACACAATTACATAGAATGCAAGGTGGTGGCGGGAGAAACCATGGCGCCAAGGTGCTTTGAGACAGCGCCACTGTTTAATCCTCTTATTCACTCCCTCGATGTGTTCAAAATGAAGATGGGTATGTAACGAATTTAGTGCCTGTTGACTTGGTGATAAGTTCTCCCACTTACCCTGCACAGGGGTTAGAAAGATCACATTCCCCGCGATAACCTTTGTCAGCAAACAACCGCTCGCCGTTCAGAAGACAGTTCAACAAACGGTGTGTAGCAATCGTGATATCGTGAATTGAGCCTGCGAATCCACCATGGACCCACACAATCATCCCAGAGAAAAGGTTCACAACCACCCCATATTTGAGTAGGTGGGGCTTACACTTTGTACGCCAATAGACCTCCAGGTTCTCAACAGGAATCGCCAGGGGGCAACAGGTTGTATCCACATTACAAGATCCAACAAGTCTAGAGACACCCTGAAATTGAGCTCCAAAATGAATCTAATGGGGTTTCTATTACTTTATGGAATTCGCAGAAAGTGTGATTTACTGTAAAATTTGAGTAACAATATACCAAGTAAGCACGATGTTCTAAAAAAGAGTATCGTGACGTACCGGCCTGGATTGCCAAGCAAGAAAAGCGATGTGAGTCAACTTAACCGCAGGTTTATGCTCCAGTAAAACAAACTAAATCGTGCAACATTGTTTCCCCCTGATAACTCGGACAATGCTGTTCCTACTACAAGTCATTCGCACATTCATACACTTAGTCGCTGTCACAGTGATCACTGATCGGGGTAATTCTTTCGTACGAGCCACTTGCTCCTTTCTTTTCAAGTCATGCAGCAAATAGCGGTTGAGGACAGGCTCCATCTTAAAAGCAAGTTGTGCTCCGGTGAGGACGAGTTGTTGTGTGTGTGTTTCTCTCCTCGCGCTGGGCAGCGACAGATTCTCCAGCTTTTGTCGGAATCATTTCCACCATGATATCCAATGACATAGTTCCAAACTCGTGAAATCCCCGAGCATGACGAATCAATGGAAATTGGTAGGGTTAATCTGTTAAGCAACTGAGTAGGGACTGCGTCTAGAGGGAATTCAAGGAGGACCGAAGAGGAACTACATGTGTCCTTCGTGTGTGTGTTGCGAGAGGGTGGCTGCAATGAACGAAGAGATTAAGAAATATGAACAGAGGAACCTGATTTCGACTACTCGATAAACGCCGCCTTCACCGGTTCCAATTACCAGGAAATCGATTAAGGTGTTTGATATTGAGCAATGCAGAATAAAAGTACCGGTTAAATATATTGGTAAGATTTGTTTTAAAAAGTTGTTCATTTAAAAGTGTTTTTATTTTGTTAAGTTTGATACACAAAAAAAATAAATAAATAAATTATGTAAAGATAAAATTGCATGCAGTCGTCTTACCATAATCCAGAATGGACGCGTAAGGCAGAGCGAAGTGAATTTCTGGTGGTAACCTCCTTGGACCTGGCAAGGGGAGCATTGTTCGTTCCACAGGGAACATCTATACCTGTAGATGTACCACTTGCGGCACCCATATGTAGCGCCACAGGCCACATCGGTATCCGCAGGGATTGTGGATGGAGTAATTATGGCAACGTTGCATGACCTCCTTCAACTCATCACACCGCCACAGGGCGAGCTGCGCCCAAAATTTCCACTTGGGGCCATGTTGATCGTAGAGATCTTTGTCCAACAGCAATACCGCAGCGTGGCACATTTCATGCACCAATGTCTCACGCAACTTCTGCTCAGTATCCAACACCTTGACGCTCAGGAGTATCCTGCAGGGACCTGAAGGCAGAGCAGACATTGCGAGAAAGCGCTGTCATGGAACTCCTGGTGGCGGTGAGGAGATAGCACGCACAAGGAGACCGGTGGTTCCCGTGCGGCCGCGCGACGATGAGCGGCGACGGACCCGCGAATCGGACTTCGATCTGGTCTACCGGAAGGAGGACGCAAGCGTCGACAACTTCATGGGCACCACACTGGCCTGCACGCTGCTGCCACGGCAGGCCTGGATTGCGCTCCCCAAAATTGCGTCGGGCTATCGCCCAGGGTATTCGGTTCATGGGGAAACCGCGTGCGATACCGTAAAAGAGGAGGGATTTAAAGGAGTCTAAGAGAGCGCCCAGCACTCGTTTTCAGGGCGGTAGTGGTATAGGAAATAAATGCGCGGCTTCTCTCTCTCGCTTCTTCCCTCTCGGGGAAAAAAAAAAAATGATCTGCCTAGAAGATCAAAAGCAGTGCTAATGCTGATAAAAATTACAAATAATTACACATAGTTTCAAGATAATGCAAACAGTAAGTGAGAAAAGTCTTTTTGTCTCAGACACCCTTATCTTGCCATGTGAGCTGGCACACCAGTGTGTGGATTTTTTCTTAGTCAAGGAAAAGAGAAAGAAAATTAAATATTGGCGAAACAAAGCATCCTATTGAGCCCCGGAACCACCCTCAAGGAACAGCACATTCCATCAGCACATCATCTTTCCTTCTTGCTGGACCCGAAAATAACAGCGCGTGCAACACTGGCCAACAGGAGATGGCATCAAATGTTTGAAGACCAAGGCCTGTGGATAGGAGATGCCTATGGAATGTTGGCAGGAATATACCGTCTCGAAGTGGCATTCATAGAACTTTTGTAAACGTGAGCGTTGAAGACTGCAGACAGACAGAGAGCGCTGCATAAATTAAAAGAAAAGATTAGATTCAATAAACGTGTTTGTGGTACCATGACGTTTTTAATAAACTGCGGTTTTTTTTTAACATGACAGGCCCAGGCATCGGCAATCTTCTCATCTGTCCTTCGATTTATCTTCCTTTTCTGCAAGAGCGCGCCTCATTTCTTCAAGGGTACGATCCTTTTCTTCGAGGGTACGAGCATTTTCTTCGAGGGTACGAGCATTTTCTTCGAGGGTACGATCCTTTTCTTCGAGGGCACGCTTCATCGATTCAATTGTCATTTGGATCGCGTACTCATCACGTGCGTGCTTAAGGCTGTATTCATAATCGGCCACCTCCTCCCTTGAAAGTTTTGCTCTGCTCAGCATATCAACGGCCCTGAAACAAATCATATTTGTTCAATAAACTGTTTTTAAAAAAAAGAGATAGAAAAGAATGCAAACCGTTCAATCAATGGATCGCGTCTAAGACTTTCAGGGAGCTCATCCACACTGCTGAGTTCGTGCAAATTATTCAAGATGGTCCCAATCTTTTCAGCAGGAGAACTGGTTCTGGGATTTTTGAGCGGAAAATTTGGCAACTGCATGAAGCAGAGACGCAACGGAGCGAGGTAGTTGAGAGTGGGCTCGCTGCCGTTGAAGTGAATCATTCCTCGCAGAAGGGGAGCCTCTTTCAAGTTCGGGTCGTCAGCAAACACAGGAAAGTCACAAACACTGAATTGGTAGACCGGCTCGAAGTTGTAATCCCAAGCAACGCGTTTCGTGATGAGGTCACCCTTCTTGTAGTTTTTCGAGTCGCGTTGCGCAACCACCTCTTTTTCTGACTGAGGTTTATCCTGCTGAGTCACCTCGAGAGCCCAGTCGTAGAGAGCACGCTTGTAAAAATAGATTTGCGTCACACGTTGCATCTCAATAATGATTCTTTCGCCAGCGGTTGTTTTACAGAACAAATCGAAAGTTGTCGCCTTGCTTTTTTCGGGAACGCCAGGGTGGTGAGGGTCAGCGAAATCGAGGTCCTTGATCGCCAGGTCTCCTTTGAGCTGGAAAGCATCGTTGAGGACCGGGATGAGAACCTCCTTTGAATGAAAAAGCTTCTTGAAAGCAAAGTCGGAGGTTCCTTCGATGAACGGTTTTTCTTCTTTTTCGCTGGTGCAGGATCGCAAGATGAACAGAGGACCTGACGATGAAGGCAGCAAAGGGCGAACAAATTTGCTTGCAGTGAAAGCTTTCCGTGTCACACGCATCAGACTCTGTCACTGCCTCTTGTTGGGCACTGGCAGAACGCTTGCATATTTCAAATTTTTTTTTTCCGCTGCATATTTTGCAAAAGACACAGAATGAGTGGTTTCTTTACGAAAACTCTCTCCTGCCACGGCACGGAGTTAACATTTCTTAGAAAAAAAATAAGAACCAACAAGCCAAACGATGGAACTCCGACATCGGAAGAAGGTAGAAGAATAGCGTCGGTGTTTGAGGAAAATTTTGGTGTATTCCTAAACTCCCACAAGTGGAATATTTACTTCAAATTCTTACTTCGAAATATCCCCAAGTTATTTTTTTCTTTCCCCCCAACTTCCGCACCTCACTCGGTTGTTGCATTTTTTCAACTTCAAAAAAAAAAAAAAAAAAAGCGAAGTTGAAATTCTAACTTCAGGAATACCCAGAGTAAAAAAACCAACAGCATTATTCCCACTTGCGAGAGTTTAGGAATAATGGACTTTGTCTGCGTGTAGATTGAAGTCCTCCCATAAAAATTTCTACCGCAACGAAGGAAGAAGGGAACCTATCCTTGCAAAGTGATGTGTCCGGGTACATATTATTACTACTCTCCTTCCCCCTCTTTACCACCAATGAAAAATCTTTTTTTTTTTTTTTTTCCGATACTTATTGAACTTTGGGTTTTTGACAAACGATAGATCCGTAAATGCATCAATGGATTTGACCCTGATTTGCACGTCAAACAACCAGGCTTGGAGGCAGTGGCAGAGGAAGAAGGACCAGAAGCCTCGCAGGTAACAACGAAGGTGGATTGGGAGGACGGGATAGGAAGATCTCCTTCTAACAAGGCATCTACACAATCCCCCAGCTGAAGGACGTGAGCCTGTGGAGGTGGCACGATCTGGCCGTGGAGGCCATGGGAGACAGGTTGGATTCGTTCACCATCGCGAGGGAGAGGCACGCCGACGGAGAGTGGGAGCACATCTACTGGTGGTTGAAGTTTACCAAGCGTTTCACCTACTACCCCACAACCTTTGACAAGGTCTTCCAGAAGCACGGAAACCTCGCGGTGATGAAGAAGGGCAACGCGATGAAGCATCAATTCTATATGCTGCGCTATGTGATCAAAGGTGGAGAGTTCCTTGATTGGCCGATCGACTGGGACTCCCAGGCATGGATGTCGGAGAACACTCCCACTTCTGCTAAACTTGCGGATGGTTGCAGGAAGAAGACCAAGCGGGATGACATCGCGACCAAGATCATCGAGGAAGACTACAGCGAGCCCTACAACATCGCGAAAGAGGAACCCGGTTACTTCATGGAACGGAGCAAGCAGGTGCAGGATTTCATGGAGTACATACATGAAGCCAGGGAGGCGGACAAGAAGAAGAACACCGAGTGGACCGTGCTGCAAGAGACCAAAGAATGGGGGATGGGTTGGCTCAAGGTCATCCGCTGGCTGAATTTCATGATCCGCCAACCCTCCCACCACATCGGAAGACCGAGACACCTCTTCGTGCATGGAAACACTCGGCTTGGAAAGACCACACGTCTCATCAACCCCCTCAAGGAGAAGCTCCACTGCTACATGATCACCAAGGACGAGGTCCAGAACACGCCGTGGAGGGATGACTACGACCTGTGCATCATGGATGACTTCAAAGGCCAGAAGTCGATCATCTGGATGAACGAGTTCCTGGGCTCGAAGAACATGCTCATGCGGGTGCCGGGAGGTACGCACATGAGGAAGACCCGCATCGTTCCCACCATCGTCATCTCCAACTTCCCCCTGGCGAGATGTTATCCTTTGATGGCCAACAATGACGACGAATCCTTCAACGCCCTCAAGGACAGGTTCATCGAGGTCGAGCTGACTCAACAAGGCAACCCCTTCGATGTGTCCGATGCGGACGAGCGGCTGGCAAATGAGATGATGGAATATATCTCGAGAGAAGAGTGTGCCACCAAACCTATGGAAGAGGGAGTGGCGGCAAAACATGATTGAGGATGATGGTAGACAAGAAGGACAAGAAAGAAAGGGAAAAAAAAAAAAAAAAAAATTTACACCTGCCTCAAGCAACCTTTGCAGGAATAAACAGCTGTGGAATGCATCTTCTGCATTTATGGTTCACTGTTTCGGCTCGGTGTGGGTCTTGAATACATATATTCTGGTACCCTTTTCCATATAAGCCTTCCCCGAAAATATAATACAAAGCTGAAGCAGTCGTGCACAAGGGGATGGAGAAGCACCCAAAAGAAGAGGAGGAAGAATGTCTCGGGATATAAAAGCATCCCGCGCTCCCAGGAGGGCGGCACCGTCGATGATATGGATGAGATCCGTCGTGCACAAGCCCTTCCTCGAGGCCCCTTCCGAGTCACACACAATCACACCTGTCATCCGAGGAGGGTTTGCTTTGGGAAACCCTTGGTGCACCATCGTCGGCTTGCGTCTCAAAGGGATGATAAAGAACGGACTGATCGAGGTAAAGAAAGAGGAGATCGGGACGATAAACAAAGAGAGAGGGATGCGTATCAGTTTCTCTATTGTTCTTGAAGAAAAATGTGATGTCATAAAAGGGGGGGGTGTAGGCAACAACACCAAAAGTGTCCCCCGTTAGCGGTGAGAGCAATGATTTGGTTGTGTACCTCCAAGAGTATTCCCGAGCGAGTGTTCATAGAAGAGAGATTGACTTTGCTCTTCAGCCTCCCTCCCTCTCAGAGTGGGGCAAAGAAATTTTCTAAGTCCGCAAGAAAAAAAAATTTTCAGCTCGGCAGGCAAAGCTTGCCCGGCCGTCCTGTCCATCCTGTGCACACGTGCTTTATGAATTTCCAAGAAGATGGTCGCCAACCATAACCCCATGTTGGCGGGAAGCTGCGTTGAGGAAACTTCGAAACAAACGGCTACTTTCCCCGTTTCTTTTTCACTTTCCCTGAGCCCTCAACAAGCAAGCAACAGCGCCGCTGCCTACCATGTCGAAGCGCGCTACTTCGGCTCATTCGAATGCTAACGATGAAAATGCTGAAAACGGTTCCAGCACCGGTGTGCATCAGACGACCCAAGGCAACAAGGTCTTCCTCCAATATCCCTTTCTTACTAAACAACCTGACCTCTTCCTCTTCCTTGACTGTTATTGTTGATTAAGGCTGCCCAACCCATTTCGCACAAGGTTCGTCCCTCCCGTGCCTTAAAGCAAGAGGAGTTCCGCAAACGTGAAGAAGAAATCCGCTCTCGCGAATAGGAGATAGCCGAACATCATGAAGAAGAGATGTGCAGAAAAAATCGAAACCTGCAGCGCCGAGGTACCTCTTGTGTTGTTGAATTTTCCTCCTCTTTTGATGAATGAATGAATCCTTTCTAGAATCTAGGGCCCTCGAAGCCGAAAGGGTGTACGCCATGCAGCTCACAGCGCAGCGTGCCGTCAACGACCTTGAGAATCCTACACCGCTGCTTGAAGATTCTGGCCCGGATCCAACAATGATTTGGTGAACGGTTGATGATGACGTTGTGTGGTCCCCGCAGCTGAAGAAGCTTCCAACAACAAATAAAAGCTAGAGTATTCTTGCGAGTCTTTTTCGGAGCACATGTGGTCATTCTGCTTTTGGGAAGTTAGTTTTTCTTTTTTTCCCTTCCTTGATAATGAGTGACACATATGTGCGTCCTGTGATGTAGCTAACCCTTCTCAGGACCAAGGTCAAAAGGACATGCCGTTCTCCTACCGCCATTTGAAATCGAACCCAACGGAACAAGAATGTTGGCGTGCAAAGGCATTGAATGAAATTGAAATGCGCGCTCAACAATGCAATAATCTTTGATGATTCTGCTTTATGCGCGCTTGATCGCTAATGTGTGCTTGCCTCGGATGCAGGAAAGAGCGAATCGACTTCGGGGTGCTTCAGCAGGTCGTGTAGGATCGGTTTCGGCGATTTGGGCGATGCCTTTGAATATATAAAAAAAAAAAAAAAAAAAAAAAAGAAGTTGGGTTCAACCGTTACTCCGGTGTCACGGAGGAAAATGACGGTTGGAAGGGCGTAAACCGGTCTACACTTAGAATAAACAAGTCAGAAAACCCTGGTGTCAGCTCCGCCGTTTTTAAACAAAGTCGAAAAACACAAACACATAAAACTTTGATGGATGAAAGCAGATGTGGCTCTGTAATGGTTTTGTTGTTGGGCTTCCAACTGCCTCTGCACAAAAACCCTCGCGCCCGTAAAAGGGTGTACGCACATTCCGCAAAGGAGGCCAAGAGAGTTTTTTTAAAATTAAAAAAAAAAAAAAAGGCACAAGGAACAAGAAGGATGGGGAACTCCTCTCTACTTCTCTGTTTTCGTGTCCTTCTTTGTGTTATTGTTTGCCACGGGACCGTTGGGTCAAGAGTCGGCGTCTTTTACGCTTTGTGGCAAAAACTGCAGCTTCCCAACCGAAGTGGCCATCGATCCGACAACCAACAACGATTTGTACATTGCGGACCAGAATAACAGTCGAGTCTTGAGATACGGACCGCTTTCTGCAGGAGCCTCCGCTTCCGTACTCGCCGTCTTTGGACAACCCAATTACACAAGCACATCGCGTCTTCCTGCTGCCCCCAATACTCTTTTGATTCCCACAGGAGTCTTTGTGGATAACAAGGGAACTTTATGGGTTGTAGGTATGTTTTTTTTTTTTTTTTAAATTTTTTTTCAATTTTATTTCATTCTTGTTTCTCCCAGATAATGGAAACAATCGAGTCCTGCGGTGGAAAAATGCCTCCTCAATTGCTGGCGCTGGTGCCAACGCAGATGGAGTCCTGGGTCAACCAGACTTCGGAAGCTCGTCACCGAACACTACTATGACGTCAATGAGCTCTCCCTATGGGGTTCACGTGGATCCTACAGGGACTCTCTGGGTTGCTGACACCCTCAATCACAGGATTCTTCGTTTCCTGGATGCCATCAACAAACCCAACGGCTCTGCAGCTGATTCGGTGCTGGGACAACCTGACTTCAACAATCGCACCATTCTTCCACCTTCCCCAACCACTCTATATCGTCCTGGCCAGATGGTGTGGTTCAACAGCCAGCTATTTGTGGCGGATACATATAATAACAGAGTGGTACAGCCTTCCCTTTCTTGTGTTCTCTCTTTTGTTTTTTCCACCAAAAAAGCCCTAGTTAGTATTTACTGCAACCGAGGCGGTCAAAAATGGAGGGGCAGCCTCTCTCGTGTTCATGCAACCCAACCTCACCAGCAACACATACCCTCGACCCACAGCATCCAGTGGGTACCGTCCGACGGGATTGCTTGTAGATGGACCGGGGAATCTCTGGGCAGCAGATACGTACAACAATCGAGTTCTGATCTATGAGGGTGGAGGTTTCCCTTCGCATTCCTTCATGAATGCCAGCGCTGTCTTTGGTCAACCCAATTTAACCTCTGCAGTGTTTGGAAATACTGAAAACCTGCTCAATAATCCTGTTGCAATGGCCATTGATAGCACTAGAAAAATTCTTTATGTTACAGGTTCGTATGCTACCCACCACAACAAACATAACCACACACACAATGCTTCACAGATGCCTCCAATAACCGTGTGCAGGCATTCAATCTCCCTATCGAGTCTGTGAATTTTCCCAACCTGACGACTTTGCTGTCCTTTGTATCTCGCACCCCGGCAGTGTATCTCTTGCCAAGAGGTTTCAGTTACCTTCACCCTTTCTGATTCTCCCAACTGATATTATCAATCTCAATGAACAGATTCAGCAGGGAACGTGGACCCACAGCACCACAATTTCTTTTTGCAACCCACCGCCCTTGTCGAAAAAGACGGAAGAGGCAACATTTTCGTCTCTCGATCATTTCCCACAAGTGGATACTCCTTCAGCTCTTCCATCGATCCGTCCAACACTCAGTTCTTCAACTTTACGGCTTCCGTCAATGGAACCACGGTATGTTCTTTTTCTTCTTTTCTCTTTTGTTCTCATTGTTGCATGAGGTGCAAGCCGACTACGCTTTGTATGAACAGCCTCAGACGCTGGTAAGCGCAGGGGTTCAATTTTTGACACAGCCGAGCACCGTCAAGCTTTCGATCAAAATACAGGGATGGAACTTCACCTCCTCAGATTTCAATGCAACTCTCACGGTCTTCTTCAACTTCACCACGACGCCCCCAATCACCTCGGTCATAACCATTGGGACCGACAGTCAAGGCACAACCTCCTATCGCGTGCTTTCCTCCTCTCAAGTCACCACCATCGCCTTGCTCGGATATGCGGAGGTCGATGATTCTGCCAGGAGAGTATCCGCATCCGTTCAGGGAGGCAACCTGGTTGTCATGGAGTTCCCTCGATTCGCTCAGGGTGTCGACTACGATCCAGACCTATCGGTGACCCTGACTGGTAGCACCACGGAAGGAGGGGATGGTTCTTCTTCGGATCTCTGGTGGCATTGATATTGATCCCTGCTGTGTTGGTCATCCTCGCACTTGTTGTGGGCATGGTTCTCTACACAAGATACAGGATAAAGAGAAGGGCAGTCAACAAGAACGTCAACTTTGGTTGAAGGATTAGAGAGAAAAGTGAGAAGGGAGGGGGGGGGAGAAGAAGGGAGGACTACTCCGAATAAAGAATTAAATTAGAGATTCCGGGATGCGATTGTTGAAGGTATCGGCAACGAAGATTCTTCCTTGTCCATCCACAGCCACACCCGTGGGGCGCATAGAATTGTTCTGGACCCTCCCCTTGTCCCCCAATCCATCTTCCTTGAACATCAGAACCGAATCGCTGAAACTGCGAGGAGACGATGATCCTCCCCTCCTGATCCACCGCCTATACCCCTCGGCTGACTATATTTAGGCTTCCACTTGGTGATGAACGTACCATCCGATCCTAACACATTGACGTTGAGGTAATCGGTGACCAAGATTCTGTGTTCACGCACCTATCCCGTTGCGCTCCTCTATCAGTCCTTGATGTTCTGAACGCCTCGCAAGTCCACTGTGAGATATTTCGAGGGGTGAAGATGGAAGATGAATGTAGTGTTCCTGTGATGTGCAGAAAATAAATTTTTTTTTCCTCAATTTCGATAGCCAATTGTTCTTTCTTTTGACCTGTCCAGAGAGGAAGGGGAAAGAGAAGAAGAACCGAATTGTATAAATATGAGGGGTTGGTTTGCTACCAATAATAGTTATATTCTGTACACTACGATAGGGGTGATAGTGTTCGGGTTCGGCTTGCTCGATAAGATTCTTCGGGAATATCTGAGGAAATGGATCTCCACATGCAAGCAGGGGGGTTTGATTTGGCGCCAAAAGAATGCCAACACTTCTGCCTGAGGAGTTAGGAGTTTGCTCAATCCATGCATAAACCAGTTGGATTTGGATTCTGAAACGCATTCATCCAACCTATCTAAGTGATAGCGTTGAATCCTGTTTGTTGCACTCCAAATGGCCAAACCAAACAAAAAAAAAAAAAAAAAAAAAAAAAGGCGGTTATTCATTTTGTTCGTCGGTCGCAGTCGTCTGAAGAATGTTATGCTTTTTGCGTTTACCGGTTGCCGTTGCTCTTTCTTCTTACCGCGGCTTGGCGGGTGCATAGAAGCGCTTTCTTTAAACAAGCTACAAAGGAGGGGGTCATCATCATGTCATCGCTGAATTCGGATGGCGATTCAGAGTGGTTTTTGTTGGCAGAGCAAACACCCCCCCCTCGATTCAACCGACGCGATCCAGCCACTAAGTCAAAAAGCCTCAGGCGTGCTGTGGAGTGCGTTGGTCGCCCTGTTCTGAAGCCTGTTATTCCGTCCCTCCGCAGCCACTTGTATGCCTTTGGGAAGTGCAATGATGAGGCAGGGTTTCGCTGACAGTGGAAGACATTCATCCCCCCCCCCCCCAACGCAACCGACACTGATCCCACACCTCTTCCTTCAAACACAATGGTTTTACCCACCAAACGACAAAAAGTAGGACATAGTAGACTACCAACATTTCCCGCAAGGGGGGGTGAGGTAAAATTCCGCGCCTAGCCGTTAGTGAAAAACGAGGACTGGGCATTGCACCAAACCAGCCTTTCTGCGCATTTTTCCAAACACAAAAACAAAAAAAACAAAAGGGGACCGTCACGGTAAACAAGGGCCGCAGCAGTGTGGTGTAGCAAGACCCCACGGTCCCTCCTTCCGACACACGCGCGGACGCAACCGAGATCCCAAGAGAGGATGAATGCTCCTGCGCCCATGGCAGCGACAACAGAAACAACACAACACGCCTCGCTCTACCTTGCGCACAGAAGAACTCTGGTGTCATGGTTGTTGGACATAGCCAGCGTGAATAATCTCGGCCTGGAAACCGATCCTTTCCCCATCGTGCACAGAGCGGTGGCCGTGCTCGATCGGCTCATGGCACTCTCACAGCTCCCGCAGCTCTGCGCGGTGAATGCGGCCAGGCTGCCCCTCATGGCAGTGGCGTGTCTTCGGATCGCCGGCGGGGGACGTGCAAGGGACGCTCTCTCCCCGAGCCTCCTCAACAAGGTCTGTGAGGACCGCTATTCGGAGGCCATCATAACTGCCATGGAAAACCTGCTGACCTCTATCCTCAACTTGGTGGCAAAAAAAGAAACACAGCCACCACACCAAGGCCCCTACCGCCCCAGCCGCAAACTCGATGGCGAGGCTATGACAGGAGAGGAGAAAGAGAGCGAAGAGGAAGATAACGCGCTCACCTCTCGCGACTGGATCGGATTTCTGATGGCACAAAGCGGGGTGGACGAACGAGGACCAGAATGGAGTGGGGGTGACGATGGCGACCGCACCACGGCCAATTTCCTTTCCGATCTCTTTTTACAAGAAGGTGCTGCGCTCTCCCTATCTGCTCTTTCTCTCCCCGCCAGCAAGAACGATCACTACGCCAAATTTTCAATACTGCGCAGCGCGTAATTAAGTTCAGCGCTGAAACGCCCTGCCACCAGCGCAATTCAGCACTATTCCTCTCGGATCCGCGCTACTCCAGGGGAAGCGCTGGACAGCGCAGAATTTCAGACGAAATCCGTTAAAATGCCTTACACCTTTAGCTGGACGGCAGCGCTGCCTGCAGCACTGCGCAGTGTTGAAAATTTGGCGTAGTGTGGCTTATTGTCACTCAAATATTTACAACAAATCCGTCCTGTAGAGAGCGTGTACCGGGGTGAGTATAGCGCACGTACTATCGCAACAGCAGCTATCGCTCTCGTCCGTGGTCAATCGCAAAATACCATAGAGTGCCACCACCATACGGAGTTGGTGTCCTGCATCGAAGTGATGTTAGGCCTGCTAAGCCCAGCCTTGAAGATTGATAGGTGAACCGCATCTTCTTCACTCTTCCAATAAAATCTCTGGTTGAAATGTGCCTTGGTGAGTTTGCGAAGTACCATTCTTTTTTTTAAAAAAAGCATGGCTTTGAGCGTTTGTTGGCATCTACACTCGTGGTGGCGCTGCCTGAAGTGTTGGTGTTCAGCCTTTTGGGGGAGGCCGCTCTCCAGGCGCAGTGAATGGCCCAGGGGTGGCAAGAAGTCGTGCATGCCCAGCACCGCATCAAACGCCGTAATGGCTGCATGACAATAACACCTACAAGCCTGAAATTGTGCAGCCCCCTTGTAGCAAACCGTGAACTCCAAGACCTGTTGACGAGAAAAAACATCGTATCAGCCACAGAAACCACCACAGATGTGGTGGCCACCCTTTCGTGCAGTCGGTTTGCGCTTATCTCCGTCTACAAGACCATGCACGCACACGGCTGGTGGGGAGAAATGAAAAAAAAAAAAAAAACAAAACCAAACGCCTTTTGAGCATTGATCGCGCCATCTTTTTGGCGCTGAGAACGACACCAGATGCAAGGAAAGGACATGGAGGGCCCAAAGAGAGATCAGGTGTCGAGCCCTGCCTACTCATGCCTCCGTCACGGTCCTCTAACAGTGGAAATTTGGTGCGTTCAGAAGAGAAGCTTTGCACAAGCACCCGGGGTTGTTATGTACGGAAACGTTAGGCGTCCAGAGGGAACTCCTTCCTTTTGCCAAAACGGCAAAAGATGGGAAGGTGCGCTAGCCACAGTTCTTGTTGCAAGGATGCGGAGGCTGGTTTTGTCCCTAGGATCCCTTTTATGAAGGAGGGATGCCCAGAAATGTCACATCTTTTCCCCGTTGTTGAGTGTGAGTCAAGAGTCTAGCACACTCATCACAGGCATATGAATGTCTTATCTAAGGGATGAGAATTGGAATAAATTTGTCATTCTTGAAGAGAGTGTTGATTATATAGTGAGAGTGACGAAGGCGTAAGGACGGCAATTGAATGACCGTGAAAGTCTTAGAACATTCTATCTAAATAAAGACAAGTTTACTCTATAGTGACAGTGTGGAGGGCCTAGAACCTACAGGAAAAAGTCCTGGAAGTCATTTCGCACACGAAATGATGCGAAACGGTTTGTAAAATGAAAACTTTCTTGGAATCAGGACTTCACATAAAACAAAGTTTACTACCAGTTACCATGGATTCTTAGACTCTAGTAGTAGAATTATATGAAAAAGAGGGGAAAGAGAAGGATTTTACCTTCATACCCTGCATCATTGCGATTGAATTACCAAACATCAAATTCACTATGGTTCACAGGAAGGAGAGGCCTCACACAGGAAAAAAACCAGGAAGCCATTACCACAAGAACTCCCAGTACAACCAGGAAGGAGGCAGTGTGTCATACTTACGCACCTACGGCCGTGCTATAGCTGACTGGCCACACGCAATTCAGGAAGAATATCACGTGGTACTAATTCTACCATTAAGTATGTCGACCTCGATGAATGACCGATTGCAGGAAGAAGACAAAGCGGGATGACATCGCGACCAAAGTCATCGAGGCGGACTACAGCGAGTCCTACAACATTGCCAAAGGGGAACCCGGTTATTTCATGGAGCGGAGCACGCAGGTGCAGAATTTCATTGAGTACATACATGAAGCCAGGGAGGCGGAGAAGAAGAAGAACTCCCAGTGGACCCTGCTGCAAGAGACCAAAGAATGGGGGATGGGTTGGCTCAAGGTCATCCGCTGGCT
>ERZ778026.2588-NODE-2588-length-18356-cov-99.466587_pt1 | contig 18356 bp, 17 predicted proteins | sample MGYA00375756_ERZ778026 | MGnify/ENA primary metagenome ERZ778026 (study PRJEB29350, sample SAMN05389820) | bioreactor metagenome | isolation source: Ammonium sulfate bioreactor | place: South Africa: University of Cape Town | collected 2014-02-18 ... | reverse complement strand
AACGTTTGATATTTGTCTTGTTGTTGTTGGTGTAAATAGAACATTATTTGCTGATTAAAGTCAAGAATAGGGAAAAAAAGAGCATGTTCTCACGTCACAGTAGGTTATGTCTATGCGAACATATTTCCTAAGACAACATATGTCAATAATCACCAAAAGAGAAAATTCATGTATTCATACAAATTTTCTTTTTCTTTCGTTTTTATATTTTCGATAGATTCGGACAGATAATATAAACCATATCTGTCCTATTCAGTCATTAGTTTGAGTTGAAATTAAAGAGAGGAAAATTGCTCGGACATTTGTGATACATCCGGTAATGAATATCATATTTTCTCTCTCTCTCGCTATCTCGTTGTTCACTGATGTGTGGATAGAGAGAAGAGCAAAATGAACGATAAAGATATATAATTGAACTCTTTTGTACGTATATAAATCTCAATCAATACATATTTTATACTCGAAGATTAAACTGATTTAATTCCTCGAGGATATCGATCGTATTTCTTTCTCTCTCTCTCTTTTGCTTTTCTTTTGTGAAATAAAGAATAAAATCTATACGTATATGCGTATTTAGTTGACTAAATTCTTCACCGTTTGTCACGTCGCATATCCTTCTTTTCACTGCAACAAAAGAAAAAATCAAGTGGGAGGAAAAAATCGGCTTGTGCATACGCACGTATATACACATATAGATACATACATACATACATATCATTGTTTCATTTTCAAAATCAACATACCAGCAAACATTATGCATAAAAGCAAAGTCGTAAGTTTTTGTTATTGATTCTTTTCTTTTATATTTATTTGAGATTTAATTTATCCGTAAATAAACGTTATTAGATCTTTCTGACTCGTCTCGTCTTTTTGCACAACAAATAAATACATCTATATATGTATGTCTATAAAGAAAGATTTGCTTTTCTTTTCGATAATCAGAATCATCTGTAAACTAATGTCGAACGATGATTTTTCGCATTTGAACAAATCTCTATTTCTCTCTCTCTCGTGTGTACGCGCGCGCATTGAGAGAACAAAGAGAGGAGAAGAAGAAGAAGAAGAATCTATGCTCATTTCTCTCTCGAGGACAGAAAGAGAAAAAACGATGAGAGATGGCCAATGTTCATAATTGAAGTGACCATCAAATAAGAAACTTAAGTAGTACATCAATACGCACAGCTCACACACACACATATCCAAGGAACAGAGCACATAGCTTTTCTTTTCGTTTCGTTTTCAAGGTAAACGCCAAGCGTGAACGTCGTTCATCGAATAATAAGAAACATTCATCATCGAATACAGTTGCTGCTCTAGTAACTGGCTTAACAAGTTCGCCAACAATGTCAAATGAAAATCATCAAGCTGATACTTTAGTTGTTCAACCGACATCCATCGAAATCAATAGTCAACCATCGATTTCATCACCGGAACCTATCGATCAAAGTGTTGACAGTGGTCTATCATCGGAGAAAACCAATCTCGATGAACAATCGACAACAACGAACACTCATCAACGTGAAACAAGTCCGAATGGTGGTGGTGTTATTATACCCGAAGAGAAACGTGTTACTGATCGAGTGAAAGTATTCGAAGCCGTGGCGAATAATAACGAAAAACCTATGGCAAAAAATGGCAATAAGAAGAAAGGTTCGTTATCGTCGAGCTTTTCAGTAGCCGATGAAAAACAAATGTCACCATCGTCAAGTGAAAGTTTCGATACACAATCGATAACTGAAGTTAAAACATCGAAAAATAAATCCAAGAAATCATCATTGAAAAAACAAATACAAAATCTATTGAAAATCGAGAAAACACCAAGTCAAGATGATATTAACATTGTCGAAGAACAATTAAATGGAAAAAAGAATAAAAAAGATCTTCGTAAGTTGAGAACCAAAACAAAACAAAAACACAAAAGTAAATTTAGATTCAGCACTTAAACAAATGAATCCTGTTGAGCCACTTGAAATCGAAATACCAACATCATCTAACACTGTTTCAAAATTAGTCAATTCATTTCAATCGAATGAACTCGATTCACCATCGAAAACTCCGTCCATTCAAATCGAACATGTAAGTTCACTCGATAATCGTCAAACATTACACGCGCCTCATTGATTCTGATATAGAACAGTAGTCGTTTATTGATTTTCTTTGATCCTATGTTGTATATTCAGTTGTATGAATGAGTCAATTCTATGCTTAGTTCAGCTCCAATGAATAATCTTCTTCTTGGTACATAGTACATGGTTTACTTCATTCATAATAACTTTTGATTGACATCTTGTCTTATCTTCATCGATATGCCAAAAGGCATAGAATAAGCAAAGCAAAGAAAAGAAATCGATTTAGTCAGTCATCAGTTGTGAGTGCGTATGTGTATATCTTTGTTCAAAACAAAACATTGAGGGTTTTCGTTTTGTATTTGGCTAATTAAAGAAAACATAGATTTCAAATGAAACATGTCGACAAAAAAAAGAAAGTAATAATAATAATAACAATAATGATGTATTGTTGCGTAAAATTGTTTTGATTGATGATTGACGAGAGAATGATGGGTCTTATATTCGATGAAACTATCTTGTTTGAAGTTGAATTATTTGCTTATCGTCGTAGACAAAAACTATGAAAAATAAATCGAGAAGGGAGGCGTTCGGTATACGAGAACGAAAAAGAAGAGAAGAGAGAACAGTGACCGATGAAATTGGACTTGAACATAAAAAAATGTTCACTGACGCGTGCAAAAGTAAAAGATGATGATGATGATTAGATGACATATATGTGTACGAATATAGATAAATTTCAAAAGCTCAAAACAATTTTCTTTGTACAAAGCATCTCATCAATTCGTATATATGAACGTGTGCGTGTGTGTGTGTGTTTTTTTTCCTCGACGTTCAATCTAATGAGTAATGATGATTATTAAAAGAGGAGTGTTATTAAATGTCACTCTTGACTGATTTGTCGATGAAATTCATCGATGAAGACTATAATATGATATGATTGGATAGATAATATGAATGAGCATGAGTTGCTCGATTGAAGGTTAGGTTTAAAATTTGAAGAGAAACCCGTTATACGAAACAATGATACTGATCATTCGTCATTATGAGCAAAGCGAATATATGTACAAACGAAAGATGAATGACAAGGACAAGATATTTCGTTTTTTTTTCTCGAATATCTAATCATGTACGTTTATTAGATGATATAAAAAAGAAAGTCGACTAAACGCCTTTCTGTTACAATTATAACATATATCGATTTGAAATTCGATCGCACGAACATTTAACAGTGAGTTTGTTTGAACAGCCTTGTCGATTCTTTTTCTAATGAGTTGTTTATTTCTCGTTTGAAATTACAGAATAAAAATTAATTAACTAGAATATTTCCTCCTCCTCCTTCTTTATCGTCTTCTGGAATATTTAATTTAATGTGACTTTTTCTTTCCCCTTTCCTCTATTTCTTTTTATTGACATAATGGAAATATAATATAAAATAAAACATCACCTTGACAATCTTTAAAAAAGTAAACAAAAGAAGAGTATTAGTAATAGTACAACGATCATTTTTTTTTTCGTTTTTTTTTGTCTTTCGAAAAATCATTTTTAATCAGACAGACAAAATTGATGAGCAAATCATAAGATAAAAAACTAAACGCGTATATGCATAAAGGTGTTGTCGAAATGATCATTCATCAGTTGTTCGACAGACTATTTTGACATTCGAAATCGAGTCCGTCTTTTTTTTTTCTTCGCCTTCTTTCTCAATTCAATTAGTCTTTGGCGAACGAGACGGTATGTGTATGTATGTTGAGTTCGAATTCATCCAGCTGATGAATAAGCAGCGTACAGTTTTGCAGGGGTTTCATCGGATGTCTGTCCTTGGAAATAAGAGACGATGAGAGAATGTGTAAGGGAGAAAGAGAAATAATAAAAATACATGAACATTGTAGCTTGTTGCCACGTATTTTAATTGTAATAGAAAAAAAAGAAAACGAGAAGAAACTTTTTTCTTTTTCGATCAAACCGCATAATAAAACATTCAAAGTATTTCTTTTATTTCGATCGATTTCTCTTCTTCTGCTTCTTTCTCATTGAAATACAAATATGGCCGATGATGATGATCTTGATATGAATTCATTGAATGACCTATCGTCATCATCATTTCCACCGATGACATCGTCGATCAGTGAAAGACAACAAATCGAAGAACATCAGGTAGATGATATGTATGTACACATACATATGCACATACAAAATAAGAATATCGAATAACAAAATATATTGAAGATTAATTTTTTTAACCTTGTCATGTTTTCCTTTCGGAAGCCAAACAAAAATTAACTTGTAGTTTTCTTTTTTCAACATTCATTTGATGTATTTCAGACTCATTTCTTTCTCTCTCTCTCTCCCTCCCGTTCTCTCGTTCTCTACTGTGCTTCTGATTCGAATCATGATTTCCATATGTATGTATACTCATGATTGAGCAAAGGTCTATGTTCATTGTAAATCACCTGTGCTTCAGGGGTTATGATGTCAAACAATCAAAACGACAGACATCAATCGAAAGATAGAGATAAGAACATTACCATATTGCAGAAAGACGAACAAATCGGCAGACATTAAACTTGCTTAATGTTTTTTTTCTGTTGTTATTCTTTTCTCTCTTGCTCTCCTTTTCCATCATAGAATTAAAGATCAAAGTTGACATTATATATACATATACATGACTAGTTTTTTTTCTTCTTCTTCCCCTCTTCTTTTTTTCTTTAAATAAATATTCTCATTTTCTTTAGCCAACATCGTCGACACCAACCGATACCTCGATTAATAATAATAATAATAATAATACATCCGCTGATATTTTATCATTAAATAGTCCAATAAAACCTAATCCATCTATTCAAACACATAGTCCAATGTCAACCGGTGTTGGTGATTCGATGAAAACATCGACACATAGTATTTCAATTGAATCAGGTGTTCGTACTCGTTCACCTCAACGACGTTATGAACCAACTGATCAAAGCAATAATTCATCGTATTCAATATTAAATCAATCAACCAATGCTCAAGTTACAGATAATCTTCGCGTACAACATCAACGTGAAAAACAAGAATTATCGGAATTAAACGATCGTTTTCGTGGTTATCTCGATCGTGTTAAAGTTTTAGAAAATAAAAATTCGAAATTAACAACACAACTCGATGATGTTAGTAAAACTTGGGGCTCAGCATCGCAAACCATTATTGCACAATATGGTGCGCCATTGGATCGTCTTCGACAAGAAGTCAATGAATGTATGATGGACGAAGCTGATTTACAAACACGTTTACGTCGTTCACATTATACAATCGATAATTATCGTTCGATGATTCAAGATGAACATCTTTGGAATGAACGACAAGAAGATAAACGTGAACAATTGAAATTAGAATACGAACATTCATGTGCCGAATTAAATGCTTTACAAAAATCCTACAAACAAGTCGAAGATCAATTGAAAATTTTACTCAAACAACGTGAAGATTATCTTCAGGAAATCAATCAATTAAACGAAGAATCCTATAAAGCAACACTCGATCGTATTAAACTCGATTTAGAAGTTCAAACATTACGCGAAGAAATACCGTTTCTCAATGATGTTCACACGCATTTAATCAGTGAATTCGAACAATTAAAACCAACGAATGGTCTCGATGCACAATTGTTCTATCGACAGGAATTAGAAAAAGCTATACGTGATATTCGTCGTGATTTTGAAACCTTACATTCAGCACAACGAAAAGAAATGGAAGATTATTATGCAGTTAAAATCGAAGAAATACAAAATGATGCCAAAAAACTTCTACCATCACAAACACGACAAGACGATTTAACACGTATGTCCGAACAAATTAAATCAACGAAATTCGAATTAAATGATACACAAAAATTATTAATCGACGAAAAAGATAAATTCAAACAATTACAAGAACGTCTAGCTAAATTAGAAGATGAATACTATCGTATACAAACGCAAGGTTTACATGCGAATGATACGAATAATAAAGATCTATTGGATGCACAAGAACGTATTCAACAATTAACAGGAGAAATCGATACGATTTTACGAAGGTTCATAAAGACATGAAAAGTTTCATATTCGTTTGTATTTTCTCTGTTTGTTTGTTTATTTAGCAATATTACATTGGAATCGGAAATCAATATCTATCGACGTTTATTAGATAGTGAAACAAAACGACTTTCACAACCTGTCGAACAAGTTCTTTCACCTGAACCAGCACCACCGTCATTCGGTAGTGAATTAGGAAAAGTTTTCAATAAAAAAATCAAAAAAGGTCCAATTGCTATCAGTACGTAATTCTCATTCATTCTCTATTCTGTTTTTTTCTCGTTCGACTTGAAATTCTCATATGATCTAGAAACCTATAAAACCTCAGTTTCTCCTGGTAAAATTTGCCTCAAATTCGACCTTATTCTCTCTTGTCTTTTGAAACAACAATGTTTTCATTCATTCTCATCTCTGTAGAGGATTGTGCTCCTGATGGTAAATGTATAACATTAGAAAATACATCGATCGATAAAGATGTTGACGTTTCGAATTGGATATTAAAACGACGTGTCGAAGGTTCGTCCGAACTAGCCTATACGATTCCATTTGGTTTGACAATTAAACATGGTAATGAATTGAAAATCTTTGCACGTAGTGCACAAAATGCTCATCATCGACCGCCAGCACAAGTTGTTAATGATAAACTTGATTCGTGGGGTATGGGAACGGAATGTGAAACGAAATTGTTCAATGAACAAGGCGAAGAAAAAGCGTCACATTCGCAAAAGATTGTTTTCGGTTCGGAATCGACACGAAATTTACCTTAGTAAGTCGATTTGGAGTTGTTGTGCTTTGCTGTTTTTCGAGATAAGGATGATTTTTTCCATCGTAGTGATATTTTTTGGTAAAACTTTGTAAGATGAGGGGAATTTCTTTTTGTTTTCTGGGGTTTTCTCGCATGTTATGCATGTCAATTTATATTTATTTCTTGATTCTCTCTTTTAGAAGAAAAACTTCAACAAACCAGCGATAAATAAACAAACATATTGAAGAAAAAAACTCAAGAAAAAAAAAGGATTTTAATTTTTCTTTTTTTTTGTATATACCAATCGATCATTTTCTTTTTCTTTCTTCGTTTTATCTCTATTATATTCTTAGTAGTTGAATACAATGAACATTTCTCTGCTCTCTCTCTCTCTCTCATGAAGAATAGTTTACTCTTAGGCAACAAATTTTTTTTCTCGTTTGATTGTTATTTCTAAAATTGATGCTTGCTTCTTTTTGTTTGTTATTAGCATGGGATCAATGGCTGGTAAAAAATCTCATGAATTCTCCTTTTTTTTCTTCTCGTTCGTTTTCTCTTTTGCTCTTTTCTTCTATCAGTTTTATTATCGAACTTTATCATATATACCGCTGTATCCTTTTTTTCTTTTAACAAAACAAAAACACATTTTTCGATAAAGTTCAATAAAATCCGAAAAAAAAATATTCGTGATGTTCTAAAGATAATAACTGAAAAACAAGATTGCAAATGTTTTTATTAAATTAAATTCGTGTAAATTCAGTTTCTCGTGTAATCGTATTCTCATCATTAAAATATAAATATTCGAGTGTTTGATTGCATTTCATTTCATTTAGTAACGAATGTATATCGTCTTGATTGATGGAGTTATTTTTTAAAGATATCATTTTTAATGTTTTATTTACACGAATCATTTGAATGAGTTCGTCGAGACTTGCATTTGTCATTTCGATTGCATCGAGATATAAATTCGTTAAAACCATATTTTTAGTTAAACTTTGTACGATTAACTGAACGCCTGTATCTCCAAGTGGATTCTTACTTAAATCGAGTTCTACCAATGAACTTGTTGATTCTTGTAAAATCATAACAAAATCTTTAGCACAATCATGAGTAATTCGATTGTTTGCAAGATGTAAATATTTAATTTGTTTATTTGCTGATAATGCTTGACATATGATATGTATATTTTCATCATCGAGATTATTTTCATTTAAATATAATCGTTCTAACGATGTACTTTGCTGTAAATAATGGCTTATTTCGATCGTATATTTATTTGTTAATTGTATTTGATTGAGATAAAGTGATTTTAGTGTTTGATTGAATTGTAACGAACGACTGATGAATAGCATACCATGATCGCCAAGAGGATTTGACGAGAAATGAATGGTTTCAAGAGTTTTATTAGTTGTTAACATTGAACCAAATGCTTGTGCATCGAGTTCAGTTAGTTGATTGTTGGATAAATCGAGATGTTTGAGATTTGTATGTATTCGTAAACTTCGAGCTATGATCGATGAGATCTTCGGATTAAATTCATTGAATGTAAAATCTAATGAATCGATATAACAATTTGCTTTTAATGAATACATGAAAAGTTTGATTGCATCTTCAGTAAAATTGCTTTTTGAAAACAAAATTTTCTTCCAATGGGCATTTGAATAGAGTTCATTCGTAATGAAATCAATATTAGCAATTGTTAAATTTTGTTCGACAAAATGAATTTGATCTTTTGTTTGATTTTTATGTACAAAATCTTCTAAGATTTCTTTTCGAATGAATATTTCTTTCAAATGGATCATATAGAAATCTTTTGATAGAATCTGTTGATCGATAACTTGAAATTTTGTACCAGGTACAAGAAGAATTTCTCGTTCAGATTTATTCGATGAATGTGAATGAGTTGATTTACCTGTTTGATAATCGATTTGAAATAAAGTTCGAATGCCTCGGTTACCAAGATATCCTTCAGATTCAAGAAGAGTTCGTGTTTCTCGGCATGAACTTTTCAACGGGAGAGAAAAACAAAACATGAGAATATTTTTCTTTCTGAATTATCTTTACCTAAATCCGTTCCAAATAAATGTTTTCCCGATAGGATACTGTTGACGTAGATCAGCTCGAGCTCCACGCCATCCAATACCTTCTTCCGATTTTAATTTATTCAAAGCAGTAAACAATAATTTGAGATACGGCAAATACATTGATAATGATTCTCGATTTTCCGATCGAAGAATTTTATTCAATTCTGTATAAAGTGAATAATCATTTGATTTACATTCAACTGTATATAAATAAACAGCAGCTAGTTCATCTGATGTTAGATTGTCAACGGGTTTGAAAGAGTCTTGTTCGAAATTCGGAATGGATTTATCGAGACCTTTGATTGCAGTTGAAAACGATACAATTGGATAATCTTCATAGCCTTCGATTCTAAAATTTCATATCGAATACTTTCAGAACGTTTCAAAACAAAAAGCAAGTACATACGGAATAAAAGTAGTCAATTGCTCATTTTGAGCGTCAACAAATCGTTCGTACGTGTAAATCTCTCGAATATCCGATACAACAGTATAACTATCTTGAATTGGCGCAGATGGCTCCGGTGTACATGGTAAATATGAATTTTGTGAATTGAGATCATGTTCATAATTTGCACTCAATGGATCTGATTCACTGTAGATATATATGTCATCATCGAGATCAACTTCACGTGGAGTAGTAGGAACAGATGTTTTTTTGGAGACAGATTTTTCATATGTTTGTGTATCAATGACAAGTAATTTGATATATTTTTTCATCAAACAATTTTTAATCATTTCGATGATATCATTACTTTGAGATTTATCAACATATTTATCATTAATTTCAATAACACGATCACATTTACATAAACCAGCTCGATAAGCTGGTGAATTTGACCTGACAGTTTGAATAAACAAGCCAATACAATATTTTCCACGTGTTGCATCAAAACCGAACTTATTCTCATTTGTTTTCAATCGAATTTCGCATACTCGTGGAGTATAGCTTGAATTTTGTTTATAATCATCCGGCATAAACGCTGGCGTAGTGATGATTTCTACAGATGAACTTAATCGATCAAGTAGTTTGTCTGTTAAATTTTCATGGTAATATCTGCCTTGTACAACTAATAATTCAACATATTGTCCATAATGATATCTAGCTGATTTTAAGATATTTTTAATTTCTGCATCAGCTATTTTACGAATATCTTTGCCATTTATTTTGAGAAGTATGTCCCAAAATTTTAATCCACCAGCAGCTGCTGGACTATTCGATTCGATAAAATCAATAACATGGCGTGATTTCGGAGAAGTTCGCAATTGAAAACCAAGACCATTGTAAGTTCGCCAGGGACGTAATCGACATAAACGAACGTCTACATCGTCGTACTTCTTTTGAGACATATTTATTTCTGTTTTTACTCGAATTCACATATGTAGTCACCCTCAACAGTAATCAATTGACAAATATTTGTCGAAAAGAAAAAAAAACGAATGATCAAATTCTCTTCCTTCAGGATTTTATTGCTTGAAAGCAAGATATTACAAGAGTATTTGGATTACTTTTTAAGTAGAAAAATCTGACTTTCTTGATTGTCATCTGAAAAATCATGTTTTACAGCTGAAGATAAATTTACAAACTCATACATTACATCTAGAGCAATATTAAATTGTGCAAAAAGCAATATACAAAAGTATAGAATACAGTTCAAAAGAAATGGGAATGCAACAATGGACATTATTGTCTGTAATTCAATTTTCGTCGAAATTTGCTGCTGGATTTGAATAGTTCAAATATGGATTTCGAACGGATTGATCATGACTAGACAGTGTCTTGAGGAAGTTGTTGATTTCTTTTTCGATCTGTGCTTTAGGATTGGAATGCGTATCAACTTTCTAAAGCAATAAGAAATATTTCAAATAATAATAACTGAAAAGATTTATATAAAGTTTACTTTTTTTTCTTAAAATCATGACATGTTTCTTTTCTTTTGTTTTCATGACAAAGTTTTGATACTGAAATGTTATTGGCTCCTGAAGAAAAAAGAGAATTCGTTTTTGAATATTGGAATTTAACTTTATTTACGTGGTTGATTATTTACAAGTATTTGATGGATATAATTATTTGTTTAAATATTAATTTACGTTGATCGCAAGCTTGGTGGAAATGGAGAACGTCGTGTGTGTGTTCAGTCATTGCAGTTAGGCGAAAGTGATTCTTTGATATACTGTCAGACCCGTGTGAGTCACCCTATTTTAAGCAGATTGCAATTGCAATAATGCACTTTGCCTATGTTTTTTCTGCAATAAAATTTTTAAATAATTGCGATATCAAAAAATTGCAAATTGAATTTGGACTCGAATCTAATAATTTCTAACTTGGACAATGCCACCAAACTTGAGTTTTTGACAAAAAATGTTCTACTTATGCAGCCATCTACAATTTTCTAGGAAAGTTTATCATGGGAACATAACGAAAACTAGCACTGCTCGAGATAAAAATATTTTATTTTGTTTATTGTAATCTCATATATAAAGATGCCACTGGTGAGAAATGCATCTGCTAAGAATTGGACGAAAGAAACGTGTTTTAACTCCTCTGACAACATACCACTTCGCAAGCGACTGAAATCGAACTTATGAATGAAGTAGTCACTTTTAAATAATATAGCTTCTGTCTAGTGATACTGTAACGGGAAATATGTCCCGTGAGTCTATTGACTGAAGAAATAATAGATATACAACGATATATATAGAGAGAAAGAGAGAGAGAGAGATAGTGCGATGAAGCGTGACACGGTCATCGTATAGGATGATGACGGCAACATGGGATGCTTCCATCACAGATACGCTCTATATTTCAAAATTCTTTCAGTTTAAACGATATTTTTTTGTTAAATAGAAAAAAAAGGAAATTCTTTATGATGCACAATAAAAGTGAAAAATAAGAGTCTATTAAAGTTTCCATATTAATTCTATTGTATGGAAGCGTGTGAATTTGTGGAATGCATTTTAGCGAAATTTGAGTATCTGCCTCATTCTATTCAAAATTCTTACATTTACAGATGTTTGTCTTCAGTCGCAAGACAATTATCCAAGGAATCACATTATTTTTAGTCACCAAAAACTAATTTTCTGTTTTTCAACGACAACTAGAACTCAAACGAATCACTTATTTAACTCCTTCGTATATTGTCGAGATTTTTTCGTTATACCGAAAGAATAATTTAGGCTCCATAAAAATTAAACGATATCATATCAACAGTTAGAAACCACAATAACTTTCAGTTTTGTATTTATACGACAAAAATGAACAATTTATTTGATTAAATATTAAAATATATCGGCATAAGGAAAATAATTGTATATACGTTCAGAAAATGTTGAGCTCCCATAAAGACTTAAGGATGAAATTTTAGCACAATTATTTCGTGTTGTCTTTTTCATACATTTATAATTCGCAGGAACGAAAATATTGTTCGGTAAAATTGTCTTGTTTTCACGAAAAAATTCATCGTGATAATGTTTATGAGCATCAGAAAGACGAAGATCTCTAAGATGAGAATATATAATAATTGATAATGATTGATTCATATTTTCGGATCAATTAAATTGTTTGTTATTTTGTGGTTTCTTGTTCCAAATAGTTAAGGATTCCATCAATGGGAACGATCGATTAATTCGAAGAAAGAATTTATGTTCGAAAGAACGCTCATCAAATAACGACACTTGACGAACAAATTGAAAATTTCCACCTTGAAAAGTTGGAATGTCTAAAATCGTCTCTAAAGCGAGTACAGAACGATTTTACTTGTATTTTCAAAAATTGGCGAACGTTTACTTTCCAATAAATTAAAATTTTAATCAGTACTAGGAAAGTTTTAAATTGTACTGAATTTGAAGTTTTCCTGTGACATGTATTTCAAACGAGTGTTACTCTAGTAGCGTAAGTCATAAAAATTGAAACTACCAATATTTCTGAAGATGCTAGAAAAGTCGTTGTAGAGGAAATAATGTTAATTCAACACGTTTCTTATGTTTAAAAAGAGGCATCCTATAATTTTGCGACCTCCTATATTACTTTTTCTTCGTTGCCTTCAACATGTGACCAATGAACTGAATCGACACATGATTATGACAAGGTTTTCGCTATGTATACAAAGTTAACAAGTACGTTACTTATGTCTTTGATACATTTTAAAACTATAAGATATCTATCATTAGTATGTTTTCTACTATTTATTATTATTTCCATTCGACAAACGCAATCATTAAGAAAAACTAATGTTGATGAAGGTTACTTCTGGGTATTTACTGATTCACATCTTGACGTATTCTATCGAAGTGAAAGTGATGCTGTCGCTCATTGTCATAATGTTACATTGAATAAAATCAGCAAAATTATTCGAAAATACGGTCAATTTAATTGCGATACACCGTCAGAATTATTATCTTCGGCATTTTTAGCATCGAAAAAAATCAATACAAATGTTGATTTCATACTTTGGCTTGGGTAACTCTCTCTTGTTTCACATCTGTATAAACAAATATCGAATTTCTAGAGATGCAACGAGTCATCATGACATGTCAACTGATACGAATATTCTAGCTCATAAAAATCTAACTGGCGAACTAAAACGGTTTTTTCCTGATAAATTAATCATCCCTCTTTTAGGTAAAAAGGACAAATCCGATTGAATTGACATGTAATTATTTATATCTTGAAACCTATTCAGGAAATCATGATATTGATTTAAAAGTCAATCGATCAATACGCTTCAAAGAACTATTTGAGAAAGCAAATTATAATCTTTTGATTACAGAAGAACATGCACAAAAAACATTTATGAAAGGCAAATTGATCTATTCACTGAACTAAATCGATTAGTTTTTAATTATTCTAGGTGGTTATTACTACACACGTTATCGACCTCCTGGTCAAAAAACTTCCATTTGTTTCGTTATTCTCAATTCAGTTATGTTTCAAACTGATTATACTCAACATTTTGATCTACAGGAGCAAATGGATCAACTTTCGTATGTTCATTTTCAGTTTTTTTTCTATTCATTTTACATTTGTTTCAGTTGGTTCAATCAGACAATGTTCGATGCCTCGTATCGAAACGATCGTATTCTATTACTCATTCACCTTCCGTTTGGCATCGAAGAAATGCTCTTAATTCCATTTTATCATCTCTTCTTCGAACAAAAACTTTTCTCAATTATTGAAAAATATTCACAAAACATTATCATGTGTTTAGCTGGTCATCGTCATCAAGATACATTCCGTGTTTATTCAACTTCAACGACAACCATGGGCATTCTCACACATCCATCAATCAGTCCACTTGATTTCTTTACCGATCCATCGATTCGTCATTATACATACGATCGAAAATCGTTGACTTTAATCGATTATGATCAATATATTCTCAATTTGATTGAAGCTGAACGAACACAAACCGACGAATGGACATTAGCCTATCGATTTTCATCGTGGTATCACCAAACAGATTTTCTAACATCGAAATCTCTGCTCAAACTTATCGATTTAATTCACAGAGATTTCTATTATCTCAAACGATTTCTTCTCACTGAACATTATCGAGAACGATTCATTATAACTGCACAAAAGATTCGTCAGACTCTTTGTTCATTAAAATTATATCATTATGATGAATTTTTCTATTGTACTCGATATTTACAAGTAAATCATTGGTATGAAACAAGTTTAATTATGAATTATTCATTTGAAATAAATGGAATTATTAGCGAACAATTAGATCAAACGAATAATTTCCGACGAAATTTGTTTATGATTTCTTTTTTATTAATTATGATATGGTTTTTATTCAATAAAAGAAGATAAAAATCTATCGAAAGAGATAGAGAAATTTGAGAATGTACTTCAAGCGAAGATAATTTATTCTAAGTGAAAGAAATGGATCCGAGAAAGAGAAAGCGAAGACATCATTTCTTAGTTAGCAATCGAATTAATAGGATGGTAAGTCGAGCAGATCAATCCACAAAGACAGAAACGTTTTATTTTCTTCTCTTCAGACAAATCAATCCAATGAATTCTGGAATGAAAAAATGAAACATCTATTTCGCCTTTACGGTATTTTTTCATTTTCCCCAGACCCAGAAAAACAGAATGTCAAAATAAAATTTAGATATGGACGGTGATGGATCAATAACGCCACATGATTTTGAAATTCTTGCTGATAAATTATCGACACTTGTCGGACAGGAAGATGATCATCGTCGTGAAGAATATATCAATGCTCGTAAAACACTCTGCAAAGAAATCATGCGAGCCGATGCCAATCATGATGGAAAAGTGACACTAGGTAAAAGAAAACCTTGGCGTTTCTAGATAAATAAATTGATTGTTTGTTTATTATAAAGATGAATGGCTCGATTTTCATCAACATCTTGCCGATGAATTACAAAAACCGGATACAAGTCCGGATATTTTAGAGCAATTATCACAACGAATTAACACGACATTTAATATGTTAGATTTAAATCACGACGGTTTCATTGGCAAAGATGAATGGGTAAAAACATGTTCATTCTTTCGAATCGATCCGCAACTTGCCGAACAATCATTTCAACAATTAACAACTGATGGAAAACTCGAAGAAGATCGAGCTAAACGTTTATTTTTCGAATATTTGAAGTCCAACGATCCGAATCATATATCTAATTGTTGTCTCTGTTTTCTCTAATTATATATTATTCATGACTATTCCTATTATTTTTATTTTAGCGCGTGTGAGTTAGATAAACTACGAATAAATAGCTAAACATGCTTATATTCTCAGCGAAATGAAATTTTCTCCGACGTTAAAAAGAATCTTTGTCAGATACATGCCTCGTCTCGTAGAAATAAATAAATTACTAACAATATATTTCAGATTGTCATTGTTCGAAGAAAAAGAAAAGAAAACGACATTTTAAGTTCATTAAAATCATGAAGAATAAATTAAACTTTTACATAGATAAGTCGGAAAATGATAGAATAACAAAAAAAAGAAGAAAAAACCGATTTTATTATACATGAATGAAAATGAACTTGTTTTTTCTTTTATATCTGAGGGGCCCATTGACACAAAAAAATTATCTTGAGATCGTAATTATCTTCATAGTTTTAATAAACGAGTAAACGGAAGGCAGGAACAGCAACAGCTAAAATTATAACCAGTTGATCATTGAGTTTCTCTTCCGTTTGTTTCCTATCTGATCTTTTTTGTTTTTTTTTCATTTCAGATTTCTCAATTCAACATCTAACTTCGCTTAAAAATGGTTTCACTTCTAACTGCACTCAAATGTCTTTTGATTTTGTCACGTAAGACCAACAACAGTCTGATTTTCTGATTGATTTTCTATTTGAATGTTTAGTTTTGTTGGCATATCAAATTCATGCTGCATCATTATTCACTGACGATATACAAGATTTGAAAGAACATGAATTCGATGGTATTCTCCGTGAATTAATCTTTGGCTATCCCGACCATGAGCAATATCGACGAGCTGCACCACGTTATCAACTTCATGTTGCGAATAAAAAAGCAAGTCTCAAACCGATTATTGGCCAAAATGGCAAAAAAACATAAATTTACTTAAAACAAAAATACAATTGAAACTGAAAAATATTCTCATTTGCTCGTCTTTTTCCTCTTCTCTTTTCAAATTAATAAAAATAATCAATTTCAAGCCAATGAATTAAATATCGTTATACAAGTAGCAAATTGTTTTTCTTTGCAAAGAAAAACGAGAGAGAAAGAAAAAACTCTAGGTGGTCCAATAATGATCAAATGTTCTTTTTCTTCTCATGATTGACATTCTCGACAGGAAAATAACTTCTTAAGAATCAATAAAAATAGAAGCAGAAGATTAGGCAGTAGGAAAATGACTTTCTTTTAGGTGAATCTTCAAAATGAAATAGGCTTTTCTTTCTTTGGTTCATTATTGAAATAACACTATTTCCCTTGAGTTCATTATTCCTCTTTGTTATTTTGAGAAGTCTATTGTGAAATGTATAGTATTTCTTTTTCTCCCCACCTCAACTATCTCTTGGAATGGATCTGATGACGATCGTTAATATCTCAAGAGGATTGTAAAAAACAAAAGAGAATGCGGGTCGAGATTTTCTTCTACTTAGTTTTGTTTTTTTGTTCGACAAGAAATACAAGTGATATATGATTATTTTTAAACATTTGCACTGAATATGATGCATTGATATGTCAGGACATAGATAAGACTACAACGACAAATGTCTATTTAGTTAAGCAAAAGTCACGAATATCAATTGATTATAGGTCCTGAGGTTCGATTTCCTTCAAGTGAATAATTGTCTATACAGAACATTACATGCGTCAGAAACCCTTGAGATACTAATCATATTTGACGAAAAACAGAAAATTTTTTTTGATTAAAAAAACAATGCAAATTTTTCATAATTTTTGCTTTTTCAATATCCGGCATTTTCCTTCGTCTTTTTTTGTTGTTCTGTTTGAATATACAACAAAATATTCCTATTCATGCGATAATTTCCGATTTTGCTCTTATTTCAACATACTGATCCGCTGAAGATTTGTTTTCTTCTATTAACAAAATTACGAGCAAGCCCGGGTATGTATGGTATTCCTAAGAAAATAAACAACTTGTCCGACTTATATGTACTCTCCAGTCAAAAAAACAAAATCTGTCACCATTCTTACTACGCATATCGAAGTGTTGATTGATAGAATTCTAATCGAATTAATCAACAAATTCTTCTCTTCGATTTATTGAATAGTACTATTATTTTTTGTTTTTATCTGAGATGGTAATGAAATAATACTAACTGACAACGTTCTCTCTTGTCCTTTTCTTTTCGGTAGTATAAGATTTGTTCGTGTTAGCGTTGGTTACAGACAAGAAAAATTGCATTAATTCTAATGTCAAATGAAGAATGCTTCAATTGAAATGAATCGTTGATAGCACTTGAACATTTCGCAGATAGGAATCAGAACAACCTCTTTTTCTTTTGTGAATATTAACATCAGATAGAGATAATGAGAGAAAGATCTGTTTGTTATTATTGTTGATGTGTGTGTTTTTTTTCCGTTAATAGAGAAAATATATAAATCATTTTTTATCACGTAGTTTAATAATAAGATAGAAGAAAAAGAAGAAAAAAAGACTCATCGAGCTTTCCCTTTTTTGTTTTAGTTTTCTTTTTTTTCACGGAAAATTTTTTCATTTTGAATTTCGATATTAAAGATTAATTTAATCCTATTCTATCCAAAATATAGGATATATGAAATCTTAAATATTTCATTTTGCTAACGTTGCTTTTCTCCTACGGTCTATTTTTACTATCCGGATATTTATTAGCATGCTACTATGCAGGTAGCCGAGTTAGATTTTGAATAATTCTAATTAAACTTTTCTCTTCTTCTTCTTCTTCTTCTTC
>ERZ778026.2581-NODE-2581-length-18392-cov-5.047718_pt1 | contig 18392 bp, 16 predicted proteins | sample MGYA00375756_ERZ778026 | MGnify/ENA primary metagenome ERZ778026 (study PRJEB29350, sample SAMN05389820) | bioreactor metagenome | isolation source: Ammonium sulfate bioreactor | place: South Africa: University of Cape Town | collected 2014-02-18 ... | reverse complement strand
GCTCCAGTGCCTGCGGCGAGAAAGTCCGTCCACAGCGTGCTACCCACAAAACGAACGCCATGCCACTCCAGTACTTGGTTGTCTAGCACATGGATGTTTGTACCTTCTGCCAGCCGCTGCAGTTCTTGTACCGTGGCCTGGAAGCTGGAGCCGTAGAACTCGTGGTTGCCCGGGACGTATACAGCAGGTTTGCCCAGTGCCAGAATCCATGCGATAGCCTCTACCGGGCGAGCAATATCGCCTGCAAGAATGACCACATCCGCGTCGGTTTGTGGCGGTGGCATGTCGTGCACACTCAGGTGTAGATCCGAAAGGATGTGGAATTTCATTGTTACCTCCGTTTCACATAATAACGGCTTTGGAATTTACGGTGGACACATTGTTTTCCAGCCTAATGCGCCCAGCGTGAAGTGAGCTGCACCATTGCGGCATAAGCTGGCCGGGTGCCTGCCTCGCAACCGATTGTCATCGTGCTGGTCTTTCGCGCTAACGGCTGCTTCGAGCAAAGTTGTCCTGGGTCCGCTCCTGGCCGGCAGGGTGTGGTTACCACCGGCCGCTTTGTAGCAATCAAATCACAGAACCGGAGTTTTGGCTGAGCGGCCGGTCTGGAGAAACCTGGATGGCCGGAATGTGCACCGAGCACTCATTCATTGAAAATGGAAGCTGACATTCACGTGGCTTGCAGTTCAATGGCGGCAACCTGCGCGACACCGGACATTGATATCAACCAACTTCAACGGCCGTTCAGGCCGAGGTACTTCCGTAGGCCATCCGGCAGCTTTCAGATTTAAGCGGCCCTCTGAATGACAACCTCCGGCGAAGGGTGACAGACCGCTCCTGGCCGTACCCGGACCTTGGGGCGCTGCCCCAAACCCCGCACTCGCCGTGGGGCAGCCGGGGCGGGTTAAAAACCAACCCACCCCAGCAGCCGGGAGCGTTGGGTCGCGTCGTTCAGTCAAGGGCTTTCGCGGCATAAACAGGCTTCCTCCCGCAAGCGGGCCCCTCCTATTTATTCCACGGTCCCTTGACAGCCCGTCGCTCATTTCAGTCCCTTGGTCAGCAATCTCGGCAACATCACATTCCGACGAGCGGCGGTGGCTGGGGCTTTGATGGAGGCGTTCGTAGCATCCAGATCTCCCACCAGCACCACCTGATCGACGCCCCGGGTGACTGCTGTGTAGATCAGGGTTTGGTCAAGCAAGCGAGACTTGCGGATCGGCACGATCACCCGCGTGAACTGGCTCCCCTGACTCTTGTGCACCGTGATGCTGTAGCTGTGGCTGAGAGTCTGGACCTGGGTGGAGTCAAGCAGGTACTCACCGCCTTCAAACATGCAGCGGCAGCAGGGGTCATCCGGTTCGCTGACCGGCAACGCTCCGACAATGCGCCCGAGACTGCCATTGCGCAGGCCAAGCTTGTAGTTGTTTTCGGTGAAGATGACTAAATCGCCCACGCACAGAGGTATGCGGTCGAGCGTATTGGCGGCGACGTTGCCGTACTCGGCGTCCAGCGCCATGACCACCTCGCCATCGGCCTGATAGCGATTGTGCAGGGCGACATTGAGGTTCTTCACCCCGCCCAGGTTGGCGTTGGTGATGGAGAGGATTTGCACGGCGTAGTCAGTGCCATTGCCGCCCAAGTCTTCGTAAATGGCCTGTACCGTATCCTCAAGTCGCGCGTCATCGCAGGGCACGAAGGACACCCCTGATCCCTTGCCCTGGTACTCCACCCAGGCCGGCACCTGATGGGCGCGGATCGCGGCGGCAACTTGCGGGATGCCACTGGCGCTGCTCTGGCGCTTGACCACCTTCAGTTCGGTTTGCGGGATGCTCGGCAGCTCCGCCAAGGCATGCAGGACGAGTCCGGGGCCGATGGGCGGAAGCTGGCTGGGGTCGCCGACGAGAATCAGGCGCACACCCGAGGGGATATGGCGCAACAACCGATACATCAGGATCACATCGACCATCGAGACTTCATCGACGACGACTGCGCTACCGATTTCGATGGAACCCGGCTCGATCCCGGCAAGAAAGCCGGCGATGGTCATGGCCTCGCGTTGGGTGGCCTCCGCCATGCGCTGGGCGGCACGGCCGGCCAAGGCAAGCTGATAGATCGGCATATTCTCACGCTGATCCCCCAGTGCTTCATACAGCGCCTTGAGCACGGTGGTCTTGCCGGTGCCGGCTCCACCCAAGATCAGGCTCAGATGATTGGCGGCCGAGGTACGCACAGCGAGGCGCTGTTCCTCGGACAGGGTGATTCCGTGCGTGGCCTCATAGTCGTCAATGACTTGTTCAATGCCCCTGGGGTGGGGGGCGATCTGCGCGAAGAGGCCGGACTGTCCTGATTCATCCTCGCCCGCGACCATTTCGTGCAGGCGACGGGCAACGTAGCTTTCGATCAACCATGCGCCATGGGCTTGCAGGAGGCCGTCAATGCGGTGAAATGGAATGCCAGATACATCCTCCGATTGGGGATCATTTTGTGGCAAAGGATTCAGCGCCCGCTCGGCCAGCTCAGCGCTGTCCAGAAGCCGGGACAGGCGTGTGCGGGCCTCGCTCTCGGGGAGGCAGGTGTGGCCGTGCCTCATGCTGCCGTACAGCACGTCCTCGACCGCTCCGGCGAGGCGGCGGGGATCGTCTTCGGCGATGCCGAGGCGGGTGCGGACAAAGGTATCGACTTTCTTCCAGTCGGCCTCGAAGGAGATCAGGGCATAGGGGTTGGCCTCGATCTTCTCCTGCGCCTCGCCCTTCCAGTAGCTGACGACGCTCTGGCCCATCTTGCGGCTCATGCCCGCGCGATCCAGCCAGAGCAGGGCATTGGCAACCTTGAACTTGTCGAAGGCGTTGCATAGCAGCTCAGCGGCTTCCGCGCTGATGATCTGGGTCAGGGCCTCCAGGTCGCGGTCTTCAATGAGGTCAGCCAGATCGGGACCGAAGCGGTCATACAGCCGTCTGGCCTTGACCTGCCCGATCCCGGCACAGTCGGGGCAGTTGGCGATCCAATCGATCATGTTGCGCCCGGTGGGTCGCAGCATCTCGGCGGCGGTGGCGTTGATGACCTGCTCATGCCGGAGGATGGCGGTACTGCCGACGGTCGCGCTGCGCATCGTCACCGGCCCCTCGATGAGCCAAACCTGACCCTTCTCTATCAGGCTAGCATCCGGAAGGAGGCGGTAGTCGGAGACGACGGCGTAGTGCTCTGCGCCATCGGTCACGCCGGCGAACACGGCACCACCGGCCTTGCCGCGACTGCGGATCGACGTGATGCGCAGGCTGACATTCACCATCGGCGGGGTGAGCCGGGCGTTCATGCGGGCAGCAGCCTTCCGGTACGAGAAAGGTGAGCATCCAGATGCTCGAAGCGGCGCAACCGCTCACGCAAGCTGGCGACTTCGGCCTTGAGGCTGGCGTTCTGTTCTTCCAGCGCCTTGACCCGCGCTTCCGCGCGACCCTTGGCGGCCATGATCCGCTTGTCGATGACTTTCTCGGAGGCGGCTGCGGCCTCATTGGAAGCGTCAGGAGCGGTTCTTAGGGGTTGGGTGAGGCCAAGGGTTGTCAATCGACTCTCCAGGGCCTCCAGAGCCTCCTTGACGGCCGGGTTCTGACGCATGACCGACAGGGAGAAGTCGCATTCGGCGGCAATCTCGCTGCGGTTGAGCTTGTCGCCTCGCAGGTAGTCGTGCCAGTCGTTGGTGACCTCGCGCTCAGCGATCCACGATTGGAACTTGGCGAGGTTGTCACGTGCGAGTTGCTGGCCGGATTGGTTGGATTGGCTCATACCCGCTTTCCCTTCACTTCCAGCATTGGCGTTCTGTCACTCCTGCCGAGGATTTTGGCGATGGCGGTGGCGAAGCCCGGATTGAAGACGAAGCGCCCGCGTTCATCTACGATCTCCCCGGTATCGCCGATACGCAGCTTTTGCTGAGCCAGGGACTTGGGATCGATGGCGGCAGCGAGAGCATTGCGTTCGGAATCGGTGAGTTGCGCTGCCGGTTCGATTATCGCTACATTCGTTGATCCCTTAGCAATCTCAGCCCCCAACGGCCTCATGTCGATGGGAACGACTGTCACGCTCTTGAGCATGTTGAGTTCGGCGCGAATCTTGTCGCGCTCAATGATCGCCATCTGACAAAGGCTACGGACGGCCGGGTCTTCAATCTTCTTGAGGAAGGCATGCTTGTCAGCTGGTGCAAGCTGGGCCTTGACCGCTTTCGACGGCTTGGGACCGTTGTAGGCTTCCCACGCCTTGATCAGTGCTGCGTAGTCTTCCGACTGCTTGTTGTAGATCGTGCGCGCCTTGAAGAGTCCATGGCTCTCAGCAACGCGGGCCATGTTGGCTATGCTCAGGTCGCGGGCGCCCTGGCTGTGCCGGCTGTATTCCAATGAGCACAGCTCATGGATCTTGCGCAGCTTCTCTTCCTTGTCGCGACGATTGCCCTTGTCGAGGATCGCCTTCAACACTTCGTCAGGATGCACGTCGGTCGTCATGATCGTCCTCCGTCGTTGGCTTCACAAGACGCAAGGGCGTCTGATTCTTGGCGGGCAATGCCTGGCGCGCAATCTCATTCAGCTTCACCCCAAGCAGCTTTTGCAGCGACTCGCCACGGTCAATGATTTCAACCACTGCCCGGCGTCCGAGCAGATGGTTTTGCGGGTTGGCGTGCCGCTCCAGTTGCCGCATGAGGGCGTTGGCGCACTGCATCTTTTCGTCCTTGGATAGTCGTACTAGGATGCGTGGATGACCCTCGCACTCGAAAGCGTTGTCGAGCAGATCGGCATAGGCATAGACCGCCTCGCCAGTATTCGATTGAAGGTCTGGGTACAACTCCATGTCTCCCACCACATTCGCCAGTTGCAGCAGCTCACTGGCATCTTCAATGACAGCGTGGGCGGTCAGGGCATCGCCTTGTAACGCCAGTACAGTGGGGCCATCGACGTTGACGGGCAGGGCCATGACCCGATCGATGGTGCGATTCAGCGCTGCAACATCCAACGTGAGTTCCTGCATTCGATGCATCGCAGCTTCATGGCGGCGCTCGGCGCTCGTGAGATCATGAGTCTGGCCGAAAGGTTCATTAGCCGCCTCGGTTCTAGCCTTGGACTTGAGAATCGCATCACGTTCTCGAAGTGTCGCCAAGGCTTCGTTCGAGGCATTCTGAAGGTGCCAGGATCGGTTGGTCAGGGTCGCAGCGAGAGAGTCAAGGTGCTCCTTGCCCGATGCACTCCAGCGGCAACGGCAGCAGTTACGCACGCCGCCCGGAACCGGGTCGTGGATGTCTTTCTGATTTCGACCTTCTTTGGTTCTGACCGGGCCGCCGTTATGGCAACCGGGGACCTGGTTGTTTCCATGTGTATTGCCGCCTGCGAAACAGACTCGATCATGCATGTAATACCAACCAAGTGGCGAGCGATCCGCAGAATTCAGCGGTAGAACCGTAGTCCAGTCCTCTGTATTGAATACGGCGATTTCACGCATCCGTTCTGCATTTGCGCTAAGCAGATCGCGCTCAAAGGTCTTGTGCTTCGTTTCTTCCAATACTTTTGTCGCCTGCTTGATCGAATTCTGGATGCCGACAAGTCCGGCCTTGGTGTAGTAAAGGGTCATGATGAACCGCGCATGACCGACGACCTTCGTCATAATGATAGGCGGCACGTTTCCGTCCATGATCAGGTGCGTGATCAGGCTTGGGCGGGTCGCGTGGGGGGAACTCCATGCTCGACCTGTCTCGGGATTGATCAGTTCGATGCGTTCTCCTGTAGGACTGCGAATGCCCTGCTCGCCGAGAGCGCTTTCGAACGCGGTTAGGAGAATTTGCCAAGCAACATTGGCTCTATTTGATGAAAGTGGCCAATCGGGGTGCTTGGCATCTTCCGGAAGCCGAAACAGAAAGGCTGTATCGGGATAGTCCTGCAACCGATTCTTGCTCTGGGGAGAGAGTTTGGTAGCGCCTTCCAGGTCAATCCATCGCGTCAGACGTTGGATCGGGTTGTACTTCATCTGCCAGTCCCGCAGTTTGGCAAGCCAACGGTAGGGGTCTTCGTCCGATTCCTCCATCTGCGGCCAAGGACATTCGAACCCCAGTGCTGATCCGCCTTTGCCTATATCGGCGGTCTTGTTGGAGTTGAAATAGAGCGTGATCTTTGCTCCTGCGGACTCTTCCTCGGTCGAGGGGCGACGGAACACACCCTGCTGGCGTGGGTTGCGGGCCGAACCTTGGCAGAGTTTGCTTGGATTGGGAATGAATTTAGCATCGTGCCAGATGAAGGTGTCTGCCTCGCCGCTGTCGGCCATGCGCGCCTGACCTCCCCGTACGGGGGTTTGCAGGTGCAGTAAGGCATGCACCCAGCGCACAGGCGACCACATTTCGAGAACGGGCCGATCTACAGTTGAAGGGCTTCGTACCCGCCAGACGCAATCTAGATCGCTCTTGTCGAGTCGATCCTCGCTAACCTCGAACCAATCGGGGCCAAGGCTGTTCCCATCGAGGTCTTTATTCCCCATCAAACCCTGCGCCCAAGTCCAATCGCGGAAGTTCGGACCCTGTACGATCTGCTTGCGCAGAAGAGAGACGAGCAAGTAACTTAGCAAGGTCTTTGTGGATTCCCGAGCTTGCGGTAATGCATCTTCACCACCAGCATTAGGATCAATCGGATTACGATAGAGGTCGGTAAAGCGGAGCGGTTCGCCGTCCTCCATATCGGCAAATTGCTCGCTATCCAGCACCCACTCGATCAGGTTGTAAATCTGGGTGTTATATGTTCGCCCTGACTTACCCTGCGGACAGGCAGCATAGAAGTCAGGTACCAACTGTTTGCGGTTGAGTAAGTCGGCTGGATTCAGGGGAAGGCGATGGGCGAGGAGGTAACGATCTACGAATACGCTCAGAGCGTTAATGAAGGTAGAAAATGGGGGACTGTGGGTGGCGGCATACTCGACAATCAATTTGCGCCAATGCTCAAGACTTGAGTCTCTTTTGGCTATCCACATGAACTGATCATCGTCTGATTTTGAGACATTTTCCGGTCGCTTGGCCTTACCTTCGGCAACATCCCGCCTAAACCAACTGAGTACAGCAGTTGAACTAACCCCCAATCGTGTGGCTACGGAAGTGGAAGATTCGCCGGTTTCCATAGCGCGTATCGCCTGAGCGCGAAGGGCGTCATCAGTGCTCTTCTTTCTGTATATCCCTAATGCCGCATAGATAACCCGTCGTGGAAGTTTCAGTTGCTCGGCAATCTGCCCGTATTTCTTACCAGTCTGGCGCGCATGCCATATTGCTGCCGTTTGCTCATCAGAAAGTTGGTAGTCGCTGGCGACATTTTTGATGTGATAGTCAACTGTTCCGACGCTGTAGCCTAATTCGCGAGCGATCGTTTTTGCTGATTCACCCTCAATTGCGCGGCGTATGATTTCCTTTCTGACCTCTTGTGGCACTTCGGGCAGTTTTCGAATGACGTGCTTGGTGTAATCCTGAACGGTTACTTTGGATAGGCCGAACTCCTTCGCGAGAGCGTTCTTTGTCTCGCCACTTTCGACGCGTCTTACGATCTCCATTTTCTGCTCACGCGTAACACGTGGCGGCACTTTCGGCGCGCGGTCATAGACAAGGTGGACGGCAATACCCATCGTTTTTGCGATAACAGTACGTATCTCACCATCCGCCGCTCGTCTCTGAATTTCGTCCTTTTGCGCCTGCGTTAGCTTGCTTTTCAACTTTGTCCCTCAGTTATCAAGTTCGCTTGTCAGCGCTAATTGCTGCGATGGAACCATCAGGTTATTTTGACGCAAGGTCTCTACGCCCTTGCGCAGCGTGTCCTGCGCCTCATTAAATTCGGCTTGGGTATATACAATCTGACTATCTGGCGAGCAATGGTGCATGAGTCGCTGGACGATGATCGGATCGATGCCCCCCCGTCGCGTACGCTGACCGTAGGCATGCCGTCCTCCGTGGGCCGTGGTGCCGTAGCTCTTGCCATATATCAACCCAATGCGCCCGACAGCGTTTTGCAGGGCCTTTTCATACTGCGCGATGGTGTAAATACCCCCCTGTTTATCGCTACCTACATTGATCCATGCATAGGGATGATTGCGCTCAATGTCGGCGATCTGCGCCATGTAGCACTTCCAGATTTGCATGAACCAAAGCCCGTAGGTTTCTGGATACCAGTGCACATGCATATACCAACGGTCATCCAGCGCAGGATGCTTCCAGCCCGCGTTGAGCTTGCCCCGTATCTTGTGACGCGGAACCAAGCCATATTTAAGTGCAAGGTATTCCTGTCTTGAACCCCGCTGACCGGTTGGGGTTTTCCAGTCATCGGGCGCGTAACCAAGACTCGGATGATGGACGGCGACGAATGCGCGGCTGGGATCATCCCAATGGGGATGCACATCGGCAACGTACAAATGGAACGGTTCGCTGACGCGAAGTCCACCACCAAACAGCAACAAAGTGATCAGCATGCCGCGATAGTCCTGCTTTCCTGCGACCCGGAATCCTTTGACTAACAACTCCTCGAACCGCTCTTCGGGGAACGCCGGAGGGCGCTTTGGAAGCACCTTCGGGGTACGTTCGCCCCGCGTCAGTCGTCCACGTTCTTGGGGTTTGGTTGACCACGCGTGTCCAAGGAACGCCTTATCACGACGATATTTGTACGCTTGGTAGTCCAAGCGTCGATCATGTGCGTTGCCTTCATAGCGAGGATTGAATTTGGCTGCGCGCGGCGCATCCTCGCGACCCAGCCAGTCAAAGAAGTCGCTGAGTTGGGTGATCATGAAGTTAGCTTCGCGTGGTGCCATTCCAGACCACCAGAGATTGCTTGGGTCGTCCCGTGTGTCGGGATCGACGGTGCCGACATGCAGGGCGTTTGAGAAGTTGCGGAACATCCGCCATTCCTCTTCGCCCTGGACGGCATTGACCTCCAGGTACTCCAAGAACAGTTTGACGCCACGCACCAACTTTTCTTGCCACGCGAGACTCCTGCGCAGCGAAAGGCAGTAGTCAATCAACGGGCGGACAGGGCCTTGCGGTGTCATTAGCACCGGGATTTGCAACGATGTACCGGTATTGTCGGAATAGACCTTGCCGCTGACCACGCTAAAGACCACAAGTAGTTCCTTCGATCACCATAGTTCTGGTTGCATTATATGTATTAAAGGAGGTGATAGCACTATACTTTTGCGCAAGTTTTTTTAGTTTCGCAAATTTTGGTTCGAAAAAAGGGAGCAGAACGGGGAAAGTATGTGTTCGAAAATGGGGGTCATAAATGGGTGTGTCATCGCCCGCTCCAAGGAGGCGAAAGATCTGGGCATCCCCATGGGGGCGCCCTGGTTCAAGCTTCAGGCGGACGCCCGGCGCTATGGCATCGTCGCCTTCAGTTCGAACTACGCCCTGTACGCCGACATGAGCAACCGGGTGGCCGAGGTGCTCGCCGATTACTCGCCGAACGTCGAGGTGTACAGCATTGATGAGAGCTTCCTGGACTTTTCCGGGTTCGCGCGCTGGGGCTATCACGCTTATGGGGTCGAGATCCGGCAACGCGTTGCCGACTGGTTGGGACTGGCCGTCTGCGTTGGTGTCGGTCCGACCAAGACCCTGGCCAAGCTGGCTAATCACTGCGCCAAGAAAGCGCTGGCTGGTACGGATGGGGTTTGTGACTTCACGGTGCTGAACGAGGACGAGTTGACGGCACTGTTCGACCGCATCGCCGTCGGCGAGGTCTGGGGCGTCGGACGAAAGCTTTCGGCCGGCCTGGAAGACATGGGTATCCAGAATGTTCGGCAATTGCGGGAGTGTGATGCCAGAACCCTGCGTAATCGATTCTCCGTGGTGCTCGAACGCACGGTCCTGGAACTGCGCGGCGTGTCCTGCATCAGCCTCGATGAGGTGGTTCCGGAACGACAGCAAATCATGTGCAGTCGGTCGTTCGGTACGCTGATCTATTCCCTTGCCGAACTTGAAGAGGCGGTGGCCAGTTATACGGCACGGGCTGCCGAGAAACTACGGGATCAGGACGGGCTGGCGGGCGCTGTCCAGGTCACCGTTCGAACCAATGTCTTCAAACCGGAGGTGCCGCAGTATCAACGTGCCGTGACCCTTGCCTTGCCCGAGGCGACTGCCGATAGTCGGGTGCTGACGCGTTGGACACTGCAGATCCTGAAGCGGATCTATCGCCCGGGGTACGGCTATCACAAGGCGGGAATCACCTTGATGGAGATCGTGCCGCGGGCGAGTCAGCAGTTGGGGTTGTTTGTCCCGACAGATGAAACGGAGGGGCGCGATGACCGGCTCATGCACACACTGGATGCCATCAATGCACGCTACGGTCGCGGCTCGTTGCGCTTGGCGGTGGAGGGGATGGAGAAACCCTGGCTAATGCGGCGGGAGCGTCTGTCACCGCGCTACACGACGGAGTGGGCGGGATTGGTGAAGGTTGGGGCAGGGACTCATGCCTGACGTGCCGATGAAGGCGGAGAGGTGGGTGCCTAGATCATGTCAGCGCTTTATCCGCATCCAATGGAGCATCTCTTGAACTCACCCTGCATGGCTACAATTATTTCACGCACTAGGCCCCGCCGATCTTCCGGTTTGCTCAGAATCGTCAATATGCCAATCAATACCATGATCAGGACCACCGCGATCCCGCCCGAATCCAGCAATGCCGGTTGAACGTTCCAGCCCTGGAAAGCGACAAGGAACGCGGAGATCGAAGCCAAGGTAAGCGCAGTGAGAATAGAGGCCCAGTGCATCGAATTTTTTCTGAATTGACTGCTAAGTTTGCGTTTTACCCAACCTTGCGACTCACGGGTAGAGAGCCAAAGTAGAGGCTGATACACTGATATTATTGGCGCCGCCTATCCCTATGTAAGGCAGGGCTACGTCGGCCTGATTCTCGGGGTCGCGGGCAAGTTGGAGAAGAGATGAGGGAATTGCTGATTTTCTACGGTTTGTTATCAATCCTGGTCGCGGCAGGTGTCGGATACAGCCTATATCTGTATAGCAAACGAAACCCACGCAAGCGCGTCTGATTCAAGAATCATTGCATATATTGCGAGCAACCCGGAGAAGGAGCTAAACATGGCAGCAGGACTGGAAGGAAAGCCACTCCCTCATGCATCGGAACTGGTTCGGAATGCGATTGCTCGCATGCTGGCCACTCCGCGATTCTTTGATCAGGAAGAGTGGAATGCCCTTGCTTCGTATGAAGGCGCAATTGTTTCCGGTGACCCTGACGGCCGCGTTCCGGAGAACTTGGAAGCAGACGACAACGAGTGATCCTGTGCCGGTGGTGCCATGGGATTGGAGTAGAGCTCAACGGCCGCGTTGAAGAGCATGCCGAAAAAGCGAGCAGCCTTGATTTGCAGCGATGGACACCAAGCGCGGCAGCTGCGCCATCAACTGGCGATCAAGCAGGACGAATTCTGGGCGCGAATTGCCGTCAAGCTAAGCGCAGCAAGTCGCTACGAGTCCGATACGAACCCATTGCCCATACACGTGGCTTGCATGCTGCACATTGCCTATGGACCGCCGGCGCAGGCGCAGAAACTTGTCGAGTGGCTGAGGCAATCGAAAACCATTGATTACGGTGCACTACCACCTTTGCGCGAGAGCAAGCAGAATGCAAATAGAGTCGTATGACGCGATCTGAACTCGTTTCAATGCTTGCCGAACGTTTTACTCAGCTGGTCAGAGCGGATGCTGAGATGTCGGTGTCGGTCATTCTTGACGCCATTGCCGGCACGCTTGCCAAAGGGGGGCGCCTAGAGATCCGTGGCTTCGGCAGCTTTTCTTTGAATCATCGGCGGGCCCGAGTTGGTCGGAATCCAAAGACCGGCAGGAAGGTCAGCGTTCCGGCGAAATGGACGCCGCATTTCAGCGCGGGAAAGGAATTGCGGGAATCCGTCGACTGGCACCCCACCGTTACCGATGTAAAACCTGACTTCGGCCGCATTTCCTCTGCCTCGGGGTCGACCGAGCGCTAGGACCAGATCGACCAATAGATTGCGGGCGGGGTTCCTACAACCGCTGTTGGAAAGTGTAGGTAATCGGTGCACTACCGCACCAGGGCTTCCGCACTCGAACATCATAAAGGGTTGAGGCCAAGTAATTGAGCCCGCAAATCATCATTCCAAGCCGCGCGTTTTCGTCTCAGGCGAAGGCTGGTCTTTTTGCGGCCGGAGGTATCCGTGCGCAGGATGTTCAGGACGATTTTCTTGAGCAAGGAGAGATTCTCCGGGGCGTTGTCCTTACGGATCGTGCTGGCGTCCTCCCGCATCGTGACATCGCACGAGCACCCAATGCAGCTGGTTCTCGATCGCCCAGTGCGAGCGAACCGCCTCGGCCAATGCCGAGGGCGCCAGGTTGCGCGAGCTGATGTAGTAACGCTGCTCCAGTTCAGAGGTTTTCCCCTTGACTTGGCGCAGCGAGTCGATTCGGGCAATGACGGCACAACCGGGCCAGTCGGCCTCAGGCACAATGCCCGCCGCCGGCAATATCGAGCAACGCTGGGCCACGATTCGGCCATGGCCGGTATCGAGGTCCGCAATGTGCATGACGGCTTGTTGCTGATCGATAAAGGCATCCTGAATCGCTTGCAGCAAACCCGGCTGATTGCCTTTGACCGCCAGCAGGTAATCCGCCTTCTTGCCCACGATCTGCCGGGCTATCGCCTTCTGACACCCCATGGCATCGATGCTGACCAGAAAGCCCTTGAGATAGAGGGCATCGAGCAATTCAGGAATGGCCGTGATCTCGTTGCTTTTGCTCGCCACCTTCTCCTGTCCGAGCACCAGTCCCAGTTCAGTCGCAAAGGCGCTGACCATTTGGATCGCTTGCTCGCCGCCCGTACCGGAACCGCGCACCGTTTTGCCATCGACGGCGATCGTGCCATTCAACTGCGTGACGACCTGACCGACCCAACGCCGGAAGCAGGCCTCGAAACCCTTCGGGTCCAGCAGGCGAAAGATGCGCAGGAACGTATCCTCCGACGGAATACCGTGCTTGAGCACCATGAAACGTCGCAACCAGCTTTCGTGCATGCGCGACCATTCCACGACGTCTTCCATCGTGTCGCAGTCCGAAAGTACTGCCGCAATCGTCATCACCAGCAGTTCCTGAAAGTCATGCCGCGTGCCGTTGCTCGGCTTGCGGGGATCTGCCAACCCAGCCAATTCGTCCATCAAAACCGCTCCTTCTCTCATCTTGGCTTGCACTCAAAGGATGAGAGTAGACGGGTTTTTTGATGGGTTTACAAGACCTTGTCATAAGCGCTTGAGCGTCAACGATTTTTCAGGTAACAGAATGCCAAACAAATTATTCAAGCCGAGTGCGGAAGCCCTGACTACCGCACGTGCCTGACCATTTACTCCTTCTAGCCTAACTTGCGAGCAAGTTTTTCTGCTTGCAGATGGGTGTATCTATTGAGCATCTGAAGTGTTTTGTGGCCGCTTATGGCTGCAAGTTCAAGTACTGACAAATCACCGCGCTCAGCGAGTCGGGAAATTGCCTCATGCCTGAGGTCGTGCCATGAGAAGTCGGAAATTTCGGCTCTCTTACATGCGCCAACAAATGCGTGATAAAGAGTTTGCCGCTCTAGAGGGAATATTTTTCCACTCGTTGAGCGCGGCAGCTCATCCAGTATTGCGAGCGCCTTTGTTGTCAGTGGAACAGCACGAGGATCCTCATTCTTGAGAAAATCTGGATTGAGCAGCAAAGCTAGGCGACGGCGTCTATCAATATCTTTCCATTCCAGATTCAACATTTCACCTTGGCGCATGGCAGTTTCAACTGCCAGATTCAACGCATATTTCAACCAGGGGTTGCGGCTCTTCTGGCATTCGCTCTCAAGCGCGGCCCACTCTTGGGGCGTTAGCCTTCGATCTCTGGGATTGCCATCTGACGGCTTGCGGACCTTGGTCACAGGGTTGCCTCGTGGCAATGCGATTCCGCATTCTATTTCTGCAAAGCCGAGAATCTTGGAGAGTAGGTATATCTCCTTTCGAACTGTGCTGGCGCCGACGGGTCTCCGTTTGGATTCAACGGGAGGCTTGAGTCGCGCATCCCGATAACTCGCAACAAGCCTCTGATCGATTACTGCCAAAGAGTAGTCGCCAAAATATTCTTTGAGTCGAGCAAGTTGAAATTTCCAGGCTTCCTTCTCGTCTTCACGTTTGCGGTAGTGGTGAGGAGCGAACTCATTGGTGAATCGCTGCGCAATCTCGGAAAACGTCGTGTGTTCTGCTTCGCTGGCAGACATGTAGACCCCTCGTTTCATGTCTGACTCGACATTGCGCGCCCAGTCCTCTGCCTCCGTCTTTGTTCGAAAGGATTTTGATTCGTCGGGGAATCCCTTGCGTCGAATAATTGCTTGGTAGCGGTTTGATCGCTTCCGTATCGTTGCCATGTTTTTCTCGGGTGTGACGGATTTGTGACGGATTGTGCATTGTTGCACCGATTCATGGCGTTAAGTATAGGAAAATAAATAATAAAATGTCAATAATAAACACGCCTGGAAAGCGTGTGTAGGGTAATACCCTACCGCGGGTTCGAATCCCGCCCTCTCCGCCAGAACAAGAAAAGCCCCGGTTATCCTTCCTGATCATCAGGTTGCGAGCGCCGGGGCTTTTCATTTGCCGAAAATCGCCTTCCGTTTTTCCGTGCCTTTCGCTTCCGAAAACTCCTCATGCGCTTCGTCGCGAATTCGCGTCGAGCCGAGTTTGGCCGTCTGGCGCCGCCTGCCGCGCGGCGTTCTCCGGTGGCGGGAGAACGGGAAGGCGGAGCGCGGGGCGGTGCCGGTGCAACGCTCCATTCGAAGGTCTGCGAGTCTCGATGAAACGCCATCACATCCAAGTCAATAAGCACCCGAGCGCAAGCAAGCCGTCGCGGGGCGCGCTGCTTTTCGTGCATGGCGCCTATACGCATTCGTCCTACTGGGAGTTCAACTTCATCCCCTTCTTCCAGGGCCACGGTTTCGACTGTTTTTCCGTCGATCTGTCGGGGCACGGGGCGAGCGCCGGCCGCGAGCGTCTGGACGAATTCGGCATCGACGACTACGCGGACGACATCGCCCATGCGGTGAACGCCATCGGCCGGCCGGTGACCATCGTCGGGCACTCGATGGGCTGCCTGGCGACGCAGCGCTATCTTGAGAAAGGCCAGGCGCGCGCGGCGGTCTTCTTGGCGCCGGTGCCGAGCACGGGGACCGCCGGTAGCGCGATGCAGCTGGCGCTGCGCTATCCCCGGTATTTCGACGTCCTCGAAGAAGTCGTCAGCGGCGTCTTCTCCGAGGAAAACAACGACCTCATGGCGAAGATCTATTTTTCTCCCGACGCGACCGGCGACGACGTGCAGGAGTTCCTGCCGACGGTCGGCCCGGAATCCCGGCAGGCGGTGATGGAAATGGCGATGCTCGCGACCCGCCCGCGGGTCGGGCGCCAGAAATTGCCGGTGCTGGTCATCGGCGGGGAGGACGACGCGATCTTTCCGCCCTCCCATCTTTTCTTCACGGCGCTCCCCTGGCAGGCCGAGGTGATCCGCGTGCCGAACGCCGGCCACATGCTGCCGATCGATACCCACTGGCAGCGCGTCGCGACGCATATTCTGGAGTGGGTCGTTCGGGAGTGAGGCGACGTGGCGGGGGCGGGAGTTTCCCGCCGGCGATCCGGCGGGAGAATCCCCTCCGAAATCCTGCGCGGCGATTGCTCCTGGCGTTTCCGGATAAAGAATGCCCGATGAATTCCATCGGGCATTCTTTTTGCCGCCGGTCGGCGCGGCGGCCCGTCGCCGACGGGAATTTATCGTCGCACGGGCGCGGCGTCCGGATCGTCCGGGCGCTCTTCGATGATCCACCAGGCGTACATCAGGCTGGCGTCGGAAAACTCGCGCCCGCTTTCGGTGTCGCGCCACCATTCGAAGGAACGCGCGTCGGCGCCGACGAATTCCCAGACCTGCGTTTCGCCGGAGCACAGGCCGATCAGATAGCGTCGGCCGGGAATGGGGGTGGTGGTCACGGGGCCTCGTGAATGAATGCGCTTGCGCCGATTCTAGCGCGCCGTGCGCCAAAAGGTCGCGGGCGGGGCGTCTGCTATACTCCGGGCTCCCCGAAACGCCCGCCGATTCAAGGTCAGACCATGAAATACCGGATCATTCCCGTCACTCCCTTCGAACAGAATTGCAGCCTGCTGTGGTGCGAGGAAACCGGCAAGGCGGCGGTTGTCGATCCCGGCGGCGATCTGTCGCGCATCCTGCGCGCGGTCGAGGAAAACGGCCTGACGCTCGAGAAGATCCTCGTCACGCACGGCCATATCGATCATGCCGGCGGGGTGGCCGAACTTGCCGAACGGCTGACGCTGCCGATCGAGGGGCCGCAGCGCGAGGACCAGTTCTGGATCGACGGCATGCCGCAGCAGAGCAAGATGTTCGGCTTCCCCAACGTGCGTTCCTTCGTGCCGGATCGCTGGCTGGAGCAGGGCGACACGGTGCGCTTCGGCAACGTCGAAATGGATGTCCTGCATTGCCCGGGCCACACGCCGGGCCACCTCGTCTTCTTCCACGCGCCGAGCCGGCTGGCGATCGTCGGCGACGTGCTGTTCCAGGGCTCGATCGGCCGCACCGATTTCCCGAAGGGCGATTTCGATACGCTGATCGCGTCGATCCACGGCCGCCTCTGGCCGCTCGGCGACGACGTCGCCTTCATTCCCGGCCACGGGCCGATGTCGACGATCGGCCAGGAGCGGCGCAGCAATCCTTTCTGCGGCGACTGACGCCGGGCCGGGCGACGGCCGGATTTTCCGCCGGGGCGGGGCGCCTGCTGCCCGCCAGGGCAGGGCTGTTCAGGTGTTGGTGCGGGCGAACAGGGCGGCGAATTCGTCGGCCGGCAGCGGGCGGCTGAAGTAGTAGCCCTGGATCTCGTCGCATCCGGCGCCGCGCAGGAATTCCATCTGGGCCGCCGTCTCGACCCCCTCGGCGATGACCGACAGGCGCAGGTTCTTGGCCATGCTGATGATGGCGCGGGCGATTGCCGAGTCGTCGGCGTCGTTCGGAATGCCGCGCACGAAGGACTGGTCGATCTTCAGGTTGTCGATCGGGAAACGCTTCAGGTACGAGAGGCTGGAGTAGCCGGTGCCGAAGTCGTCGAGCGACATCAGGATGCCGGCGTCGGCGAACTGGCTCATCATCTCGACCACCGATTCCACGTTGTGCATCAGCATGCTCTCGGTGATTTCGAGTTCGAGCGCTTCGCTCGGGATGCCGTGGCGGGCGAGGATGGAGAGGACGGTCTGCGGCAGGGTGGTGCTGAACTGGCGCGCGGACAGGTTGACCGCCACGCGCACCGGCGGCAGCCCCTGCTCGATCCAGGCGCGGATCTGCCGGCAGGCGGCGTCGATCACCCAGGCGCCGATCGGGATGATGAGGCCGGTTTCCTCGGCGACCGGAATGAAGTCGGACGGCGCGATCATGCCGCGCTCCGGGTGGTTCCAGCGCAGCAGCGCCTCGGCGCCGGTGATGCGGTTGCTGTCGAGGTCGAGCTGCGGCTGGTAGTGCAGCAGAAACTCGCCGCGTTCGAGCGCGCGGCGCAGGCCGCCTTCGAGCTTGAGCTGCTCGAAGGAGCGCAGATTCATTTCGTGCGAGTAGAAGAGGTGGGCGCTGCTGCCCAGCTTTTTGGCGCGGTACATCGCCACGTCGGCGTTCTTGAGCAGCGTTTCGGTGTCGCGCCCGTCGTCCGGGAAAATGCTGATGCCGATGCTCGCCGAGAGCATGACCTCATGCTTGTCGACGAAGAAGGGTTCGGCGATTGCGGCCAGCAGCTTCTGGGCGACGTGGCCGGCGTGTTCGCGGCGGCTGATGTCGAGCAGCGCGATGACGAATTCGTCGCCGCCCAAGCGGCAGACGACGTCCTCCTTGCGCAGCGACATCGACAGGCGGCGGCCGACCTCGCGCAGGACGTTGTCGGCCGGCGTGTGGCCGAAGGAATCGTTGATGTTCTTGAAGCGGTTGAGGTCGAGGAAGAGCACGGCGCCGTGGCTGTGGTTGCGGTGCGCCTCGCTGAGCGCGTGTTCGAGCAGGCTGTAGAAGAGCGGCCGGTTGGGCAGGCCGGTCAGTGGGTCGTAGTAGGCCAGCCGGTGGATCTGGCGCTCGGCTTCCTTGCGTTCGGTGATGTCCGAAAAGACGATGAAGTGGTGGCTCGGCCGCCCCTTGGCGTCCTGCACCGAGCTGATCGTCGCCCAGCCCGGAAAGGACTCGCCGTTGCGGCGCTGGAACTGCAGTTCGCCGCGCCACTGGCCGGTGCCTTCGATCTCGTCGCGGATTTCCGGGCGCGCCAGGGCGTCGACGCCCTGCGTGAAGAAGCCGTCGGGCGAACGTCCGCGCAGCTCGCTCTCGGTGAAGCCGG
>ERZ778026.2578-NODE-2578-length-18402-cov-104.519049_pt1 | contig 18402 bp, 9 predicted proteins | sample MGYA00375756_ERZ778026 | MGnify/ENA primary metagenome ERZ778026 (study PRJEB29350, sample SAMN05389820) | bioreactor metagenome | isolation source: Ammonium sulfate bioreactor | place: South Africa: University of Cape Town | collected 2014-02-18 ... | reverse complement strand
TTGTATACCATCCAATAGCATTTATTGCTCTATAGTTCTTTTCGAAATCATTGATATTTTCTAATTCCCGTGAATTGTCACGATAGAATGAACGACATTCAGCAAGCATTTGCTGTTGAGCATCAACTGATTGAGGCATCGCTTTTATCATTGCTGTTTAGAAAACTATCGATATTCTTCTTGCCTTTGAAAACTTGACACCATATCGAAGATCCTAATGCATGCTGAAGATCTCGCAAGGCTATTTCTTTTGTCTGACTGAATGTACTAAATACACCATCGATCTGATGAACCATTTGATCTTCAACTTTGCTAATAACTTCTTCGACTTTTTCCAACATCAAATCACTTTCCTCGAAGACTAATACTGCTTTTGAACCGCATCGTTTGTTATGATAAGTTTCATCTAATTTACTCTGATTGTTTGAATCAACAATGACAATAGTGTGCACTTGTTCACATGCATATGCTTTATCCAGAAGCTCAATTCCATAGAGTACAATAATGATACGATCATGTGTCTTTTGATTCGATGTCAACCATTCAATACATAATGATTTTTGCGTGTAAAGTAAAATATAATTATTAAAACGACGTAAATTAGAAATTTTCGGAAGATCTGTACTTGATTCTGTCAAAAATGGATTGTACCAGATTAGAGTAATCAATTCACGATTTGGTACAATGTGATTAATAGGAATATCGCGAACAAGACTACCATATTTAATCATTGTTTGAGACGTAATATGTATTACAACTAAGGTAGAAATAGGCAACTGACTTGGATTTTTTTTATTTTGTTTCGGTTGAGTAACGATCATGAGTATGATATTTTCATTTTTTTCCTTCTTATCACATATGAATCATCGTTAGTGATTATTTTATATAGCACTCCATACAATAAGTTGGAAAGTGCAGACTACTCAAACTTCCAGTGAACAATGTTTCTCGTGTTATTTTACACTGTTCGATAGAGTTGTGTGTTAACAGTATTCACGTTATTTAGAACAACTATTCCGTCTTCTTAAAAGAGAACTTAAGAAAATAAATAGAGAAAGAGCTGAACGAGTCTCAAGACGAGCATTAGCTGTATTTTTATTTCACTTTAGTTTAAATGAAGAATTCAATTTGTTTAACAACAAAAATAATCCAAAGTAAAATAATGTATTTTTATGGTTTGAACATGATTCCAATTAGAAAAAAAAACTAAGGCGATCAATAAATATGTTAGAACAGTTGTCATACTGATGAAAGATATGGGTTAGAAAATTAACTGTTTAAAACCAACAATAGGTAAATAGTTTCTTCAAATTAGATAACTTTCTAATAAGATATACGTCTGGAATAATTGTAGTGATAATATCATATATGTATAGAGAGAAAATATAATAGAAACATATTTCAAGATAACCATTGCCTTCAATAAATCTAAATTGAAAAGGAGTACGTAAGAAACGGAACATATTATAAAAAAAAGAAGGAATTGCAATTGTTATTTACTAGATAAATGACTATCATAGATAAACAGATGAGAAATGACCAGATCAATTTGTCAAATAACGGATCTTTGAAATATTTTGTTAATAGTCGTGTCATAACCCAAAGTCCTATTTGAATAACTGGAATGTACCAATGACTAATATCACTGAATATGGTGTACATGATTGAGAATTCTATGGTAGCATAACATATAGTTATGAGAAATAATTTAAATAAAACGCTGGTTTCAAGCAAATTATTAAAATAATAATAGTTATGGCCTCGTTTCGGTGACCAATGTTCATGCATGGCAGATTTCAATTTCTAAATCATGAAAACTATCATCGCTAAGCCGATAAATACAAACGAACCAAACTGACCTGTTTTTGAATCCAAAAATCAAAATGAACCAATTCATTTTGTCCTATTCGACATCGACAAGTAAACGATGCACTATCTCTTAAACTCTGTGTTTGATATTTAATGAAATTAGTTACGTTGATTTCAGTGACGTTGCCTTGTTGGTTCAATTGAAAGGACGCACTCGATAAATTCTCAAATTTGTCAAGCAAATATGCAACATAAATTCCCCATGAAACCGAATTGATATGCAAAATTTTAACATTTGGAAAGATTAGAACCAATTTTTCCACAACAAAGAAATCATTGTTCATTATCGGTTGATTAATTTCAAGTGTTTCAACTTGTTTGAAACATTGATTTTCTATTTGTAGAATAAAATCTTTGAGTGAGATATTAAGTGACAAATGTCGTAGAGTAGACATCAGTTGCATTAGAGAGAACATTGTTGAATGGTTAATCGATGATGATATGATTAAATGTTCTACTTGATTTAGATCGATGAATATTGATAAGTTTTCGATTGAAAGAGAATTCTGAATTTCTAAACTTTTAATATGACGCAAATAGACATGAAGAATATTTTTTGAATCATTTAAAATGAAATGATTTATTCTGGCTAATTCAATTGTTGAATTGGGAATTGTTGAGTACAGTGATGGTCGAAAAGAGACATCAGCATAAGTTGGTGAAAAATGTGGAACTGAGAAAAGACGTTTCCGTGTACAAGCAACAAACCATTTCTTCTCATCGATCCAATCTATTTCGACAGAGAAATGAAAATTAAATGTAAGCAATTGGTGAGTAATTTTTTCCCATGCTTGACCATCTGTCAGATCAAGAAATCCTTGAGCTGATACTTCAAAATGTTTCAATACGGGCAAATTGACAAGAAGTTGTTCCAATTGACTTCTTGGAACAAATACATCTATAAAAATTAGAAAATAAAACTCGATATGTCTATACTTTTTCGATAGTTACTATTTAAATACAGAACTAATCGTTTTAATCGACGTAGCTAAGGTAAAGGACGTGTTTGCCATTGATTCATGGTATCAATTTGAATTTGATGAGCATAAGAAAGAACTTGTCGATAGGTCAATCGATAATTATTAATTGTTTCTATCGAGAATTGACAAGAAGTTGGTGATATTTTTTCTAGACAAGGATAAATATCTTTCCATGATACTTGTTCGATATGAATAACTTTCAGAAATTGAAGTCGATTAAAATCTGTGATTCGAAAATGGGAGAAGAATAATTCTGACTGACCGGGTGTGTTCTTATCATCGGATAATATTAAAGAAATAACTTGATTAGGCTTTATACGATTACACACTCGATCGAAACTAGATCTTGATGTTGATTGAAAGTGCAGTCGATAGAATCGATAACTGGATAGTAGTTGTTCGAAAGACGAATTCAGATCAGAAAATGCTTGCACAATTTCATCAGCTAATAGATAATCGAAAACCACGTAGATCATTTCTACAGGCAAACAATCCAGACGACTCGTAGACATTTTTGAATGATCTACAAAAACGAAAGATACTTTTAAATATATCGTTAATAGTTTCCTTTTTACCTTACAGAAAGGAAGTATATAAAATGAGTATGAATAATAAGTCGAAATGTGTTTTCGTTCGGTTGTTTTTTTTTGTATCCAATAAATATAAAATGATTGGTAACTTTACGATATAATATTAGATGCAATGAAATTTGATAAATAAAGAAAAGGACTATGAACCTTTGTCAGCAATGGTCAATTCATTGAAATGATATTCAGATGAAAAGTACGATCGATTATTTTAAAGCTGTACTTCCTTACTGATGTCGAAACATAGGGCGCATGTGCAGTATGTACGGAATCTTACTAGTGCTATTCATTTTGTCAGAACAGTAATTTTGTAAAATGTTTAGTTATATGTTACTTTTGCATAAAGATGTCGCACTATCAAAAACGGTATTGACAGAATTATAGTAACTAATAGAATTGTAGTTGTCCGACGGTAAGATTACATTTTATTTTGAGATATTGCAGTAAGATTGCTTATTTTCATAGTTTGACTGAATAATCAATGGCAAATAATTATGACGATGATTTAGGTAGCATCATCTACTATCCGAAAACACAAGCAGCCAAGGAAACTTACAGAAACCTTCTTGATTTTATTCAAGATACTATTGGTGATCAAAAGTCAAGTGTACTTTATGGTGCAGTACACGAAATTCTATTGATACTTAGTGATAATCAATTACGAGATACAGATCGTCAGATTAGAATTGCAAATTTACTAAATACGAAAATCTGCGATCGATGTTACCAATTTTTGGTTGATTTGTGTAAGAAAATGATCGATGATTTTCGGTTAGAAGGAATTCTTCGAACATCAACAATCACGTCCAATATGGTGGCGGAACGAAGTTGTCGATTGCCTGATGGATCATTTCGTTTAGAAAAGGAGGGCTACGAAGAAGTTCATGTTCCAGCTCTTAAACCATTGCCAATCGAACCCGGTGAGGTTCTCTTTCCAATTTCGAGTCTACCGAAATACGCTCAACCGGCATTCGAAGGTATTTTCAGACTCAATCGTATTCAATCACGAATGGTCAAAGCTGCATTAGAATCCGATGAAAATATTCTTCTCTGTGCTCCAACAGGTGCTGGTAAGACCAATGTTGCCCTACTAACTATTCTTCGTGAGATTGGCAAACATGTTATGCCCGATGGTTCGATTAATGTCGATGAATTTAAAATGATTTACATCACTCCTATGCGATCACTCGTGCAAGAAATTGTCGGTAATTTTACCAAACGTTTGAATCCATTTGGTTTGAAAGTCGCCGAATTGATTGGTGATCTTAATTCATCACGTGAACAAATCAATGAAACACAATTGATCGTTTGTACGCCCGAAAAATGGGATATTATAACGCGTAAGGGTGATGAACGTTCATTTACTCAACTTGTTCGTTTGTTTATCATCGATGAAGTTCATCTGTTGCACGACGATCGTGGTCCAGTACTCGAAGCAACCATTGCTCGAACGATTCGAACTATTGAAACAACGCAAGATCCTGTTCGATTCGTTGGTCTCAGTGCAACTTTACCGAATTTCGAAGATGTTGCCACATTTTTAAATGTTAAACGTGAAGGTTTGTTTTATTTTAATAATAGTTTTCGACCTGTACCAGCCGAACAAACGTACCTTGGTATAACGGAAAAAAAGGCTATTAAACGTTTCCAAATAATGAACGATTTAGTCTATGAAAAAGTGATGGATCATGCTGGAAAGAATCAACTTTTAATATTCGTTCATTCGAGAAAGGAAACAGTTAGAACTGCACGTGCTATCCGTGATGCTGCACTTGAGAAGAATACGATCGGTGCGTTTATTAAAAAAGGTTCGGCATCGGGAGAAATTCTTCGTACCGAAGCTGAGCAAACAAAAAATCTCGAATTAAAAGATCTCTTTCCGTACGGTTTCGGTATTCATCATGCTGGCATGAATCGAGCCGATCGTACATTAGTCGAAGATCTTTTTGCCGAAGGTCACATACAAATCCTCGTTGCAACTGCTACACTCGCTTGGGGTGTTAATCTACCTGCACACACAGTTATCATCAAAGGAACGGAAGTGTATAGTCCTGAGAAAGGTCGTTGGATAGAATTAGACGCATTGAATGTTATGCGAATGTTTAGTCGATTTGGCAAACCTCAATATGATCAATGTGATCAACATATTTTGATTACAAATCATAATCAATTAGAATATTATCTTTCTGTAATGAATCAACAATTACCAATTGAAAGTCAAATGCTTTCGAAATTAACCGAATATCTCAATGCTGAAATCGTTCTCGGAACAGTTGAGAATATTCGTGAAGCAGCCGAATGGTTGAGTTATACGTATTTGTACGTTCGAATGATCAAAGAACCACAATTGTACGGTGTTTCGAATGAATCACTTCAAGTCGATAAATATCTTCTTCAACGACGTTTAGATCTTATTCATTCAGCAGCCATTCAACTTGACAAAGCTCATCTCATTCGATACGATCAAAAGACTGGCAATTTGCAATCCACTGATCTTGGTCGAATAGCAAGTCATTACTATTGTACACCCGATACAATTGCTATGTACAATCAATTACTTAAACCAACATTGAGTGAAATCGATCTCTTTCGAATCTTTTCGCTTTCGTTCGAATTTCGTCATATAACCGTACGCGAAGAAGAAAAAAATGAATTAGAAAAACTAATCGAACGTGTACCGATACCAGTTAAAGAAACTATCGATGAACCAAGTGCAAAAACCAATGTTCTTCTTCAAGCTTATATTTCACAATTGAAACTAGAAAGTTTCGCATTAATGGCCGATATGGTTTGTATAACGCAAAGTGCCGGACGGCTCATGCGTGCCATTTTCGAAATGGTCTTACTTCGACAATGGGCACAATTAGTCGATAAAACAATGGCAATATCGAAAATGATCGACAAACGTATGTGGCAAAGCATGTGTCCATTAAAACAATTTAAGAAAATTCCAGAAGATGTCATTCGAAAAATCGAAAAGGAGAACATTTCCTGGGATCGATTCTACGATCTCGATGCGCATGAAATCGGTGAATTAGTTGGTACGCCGAAAATCGGCAAGACAATTTACAAATACATTCATCATATTCCTAAATTAGAATTAGCTGTTCATGTTTTGCCGATAACTCGATCGACATTAAAAGTCGAATTGACAATAACACCAGATTTTCAATGGGATGATAAAATTCATGGCATGGCCGAACCTTTCTGGATTCTTGTCGAAGATGTCGATTCGGAAGTTATTCTTCATCATGAATACTTTCTTCTTAAAAAGAAATACTGCGAAGATGAACATTATGTCAAATTCTTTGTTCCAATTTGTGAAACTGCATCACTGCCCCAATGTTTCATTCGAATTGTATCCGATAAATGGTTAGCATCCGAGACACAAGTTGCCGTTCCATCTCGTCATTTGATCTTGCCCGAAAAACCTCCACCTCCAACTGAACTACTCAATCTACAACCATTGCCTGTCAACACACTTCGAAATGCAAAATATGAAGATTTATATAATTTTAAATTTTTTAACGGAATTCAAACACAAGTTTTCAATACATTATATAGTACAGATGATAATGTCTTTCTCGGTGCATCGACGGGTTCAGGCAAGACGATCTGTGCTGAATTTGCTATTCTAAGATTATTTTCTAATGAGAAATTAAAGGAAATACCCGAACCGAAATGTGTCTACGTAACACCGAAAGAAGAATTAGCCGAAATTGTTCGACAAGATTGGGATCGACGTTTTTCGACAATCAATCGAAAGGTCGTTGTTCTTACTGGTGAAACAGTAACCGATTTGAAATTAATTGCTAAAGGTCATATTATTATTTCAACGCCAGAAAAATGGGACATTCTTTCACGTCGTTGGAAACAGCGGAAGATTGTTCGAGATATTCATCTATTCATCGTCGATGATTTGCATTCTATCAGTCCCGTTCTCGAAGTCATCTGTTCTCGAATGCGCTACATGAGTTCACAAACTGGTCGAAATATTCGTATCGTCGCTATGGCAACATCGATCCTCAATGCCAACGATATCGCTCAATGGTTAGGTTGTAGTACGAATTCAACATTCAATTTTCGACCTGGTCAACTCGAATTACATATTCAAGGTTTCTATACGACACAAAATGCATCGCGTCTCATTGCCATGGCTAAACCAGTCTATCAAGCAATCAATCGTCACTCACCACATCATCCCGTACTTGTTTTTGTTCCGTCGAGAAGGCTATCTCGTATAACAGCTATTAACATTCTTACATTTGCAGCAGCCGAACAGAAACAGTATCGATTTTTACATATTTCAACATCGGAAATCGAACAATTTACAAACGAAATCGAAGATCAAACGTTGAAAGAAACCGTTTTCCGTGGTACTGCTTATCTTCATGAAGGTCTAAGTCATAAAGATCGAACAATTGTCGAAGAGTTGTATACAGCTGGTGCATTACAAGTCTGTATTGTATCACGAAGTGTTCTTTGGTCAGTTAATCTCTTCGCCCATTTGGTTATCATCATGGATACACAATACTACAATGGACAAGATCATACTTACAATGATTATCCGATCAGTGATATATTACACATGATTGGTCGTGCTAATCGACCATTGAAAGAAAATGATGCTAAAGTTGTTCTTATGTGTTTATCATCGAAAGCAGATTTCTTCAAGAAATTTCTCTACGAACCATTACCAATCGAATCACATCTTGATTATTGTTTACACGATCATTTCAATGCTGAAATTGTGACGAAAACAATCGAAAATAAACAAGATGCCGTCGATTATCTAACATGGACATTACTCTATCGACGTAGGACACAAAATCCGAATTATTACAATCTAGAGAATGTATCAGAACTAGTCGACAATGTGCTTCGAGACCTCGAACAATCGAAATGTATTACAATCGAAAATGAAACGATTGTATCACCGTTGAATCTCGGCATGATTGCTGCGTATTATTATATCAACTATCGAACCATTGAATTATTCAGTAGATGTTTAAAAGAAAAAAGCAAAATCAAAACTCTTTTGGATATTATTTCAAATGCTGCTGAATACGAATGTATACCAATTCGACGTTATGAAGAAAACATTCTCAAACAAATCGCTACACGTCTACCAAATAAATTAAACAACGTCAAATTTAATGATCCACATGTCAAAGCTAATCTTCTTCTTCAAGCACATCTTTCACGCATACAACTATCAGCTGAATTGCAACAGGATACCGATGCAATTCTCATCAAAGCTATACGTTTAATTCAAGCATGTGTCGATGTATTGAGCTCGAATGGTTGGCTCTCACCAGCCTTAGCTGCCATGGAATTAGCACAAATGATCACACAAGCTATGTGGAATAAAGATTCCTATCTAAGACAATTACCACATTTTACATCGGATATTATTCAACGATGTACAGAGAAAAACATTAAAACTATTTTTGATCTTATGGAAATGCAAGATAATGAACGTATTGAATTACTTCAATTGAATCAAACGAAATTAGCTGATGTCGCACGATTCTGTAATCGCTATCCGAATATCGAAGTTTCTTATGAAATCACCAATAGAGATGGTAGTTCGGTTAATGTCAATGTTACTTTAGAACGTGCTGATGAAGTCTCGGGATCGGTTATTGCACCATTATTTCCACAGAAACGTGAAGAGGGTTGGTGGCTAGTCATAGGTGAAACAAAAACGAACACACTTATCTCAATCAAACGTTTGACTCTTCAACAACAAGCTCAAACTGTTCTCGATTTCACAGCACCATCGGCAGGAACACATAACTATGTTCTTTATTTTATTTCGGATGCTTATATGGGTTGTGATCATGAATATAAATTTTCAATTGATGTTTGAATAAAACATAAGATATTTTTGAAAGAAGGAATAATTAGAGGTATGAATTCAAAAGAATGGCTACGTTTTCACTTAGTTCATTTGCCACTACTAGATCTAATCGATTGTCCTCATTGAAATCAGCTACAGCAATTGCTACAGGACTAGAGCCAGAAGTATATTGTATTGTATCTGTAAAAAATCCACGCATCACCAGTAGCTATTGAAACTAGAAGAAAACCAGCGGTATACCTCTGCAATTTTCGAAATGCGCCATCGCCTTGACCAAGTAGAATAGTAACATCTCGATTATGAAATAGTATTACAGCCAGAGCCAATTTATCATCATTATTGAAGTCACCTTTAGTCACAAAGACTGATGCGTTACGTACTACGAATATAGTTAGTGGACCGTATGGTATTACATTTGTATCGTATAGAGTTACAGTGCTTTCAAAGATTAGTGTAAAAATTGCCAGAAGAAGACTGAATATTAGCTTTCTCATCATGCATTCGTTCGGTGAGAATTTGAGTTTAATAAGAAATAACCACGACGCGTTTCGCCAGAATTTCACTGGCTCATCAGGTGGTTTTATAAGAAAAACTGCATAATATGTAATTCAATTTTGATAAATCAAAAGTTTAAAGGAAAATAAATTCCTCCAAAACAATCAATTTCCCAAATTTGAACTACATGGGATAGCAGATGGATTAACCCTTTCGGGACCAAGTTTTTTTTTCTTGGAAATTTCTTCTTTTCATGATTTTATTGAACCTGACTGAAAATCTTTACATAAAATGTTTATGGTACTCAAAGAAACAGTTTTTCTCATCTGTTACACAAAATGCCAGTTTGCAATTAGAGCATTCGATAGTTGATCGAACTTGCATTTCGTTTGTGCTACAGTTAGCGCATCTTCTTCGGGTTCCTTTGACAGATAAATGCATTCCACTGTTCAGTTGATCGGTAAATTGTGATGTTGATGCTGAGAATTCATACTTCTTCGTTGAAGTAGGCCGTCCAATGTTTTTTCGCTTTGCGCCAGAACATAAAGACTTAGCCACGGAAACCAAATAATCCAAGTATGGCAATTCATTCTGATGTAATTGGTTGTAGCAAATATACGAATTAGCTAAAGATGCACTGAAAAAGAAAAAGAAAAGGCGAAGCCAGTTCCTTCTTGACTTTCGATCAAAATTGTAGGAGGATATTCTTTGATTGAATTTATCAACCCCATGTGCAAATTTGTTGTAATCTACTATTGCTTTCGGACAATCAACTTCGATTAGTTGTTTGTCTTTCAGCTGTCGAGTGACGGTGATAATTTCAGTGTTTTCACAGTCATTGGACGCCAGAAAAACATGCTTCGTATCCATCCATTTGTAGATAATAGTATTCGATATAACAACCGACTTGTAGTCACCTCGTTCCATTTTCTCCTTTACAGCAAATTGTGGTGGAATACCAGCCCGATCAGATCGAATAGTTCCCGTGGCGTTTATTCTCTGACGTCTTAGATTTTCCAATAAAGAGAGAGAAGTAAAATAGTTGTCGAAATACAAGTATTTTCCTGCGAAATGATGATCAGCAATAAGGGTGAAAACGACACGTTCGCCCAAAAGTGATTTATTATCATTAGTTCCTTCTTTCCCGAGGTAGATTCTACAGTTGAATAAGTAACCAGTGATGGAGTCGCACAAGCACCAGATTTTATAGCCTTTTTTTATTGGTTTTGAAGGTATATATTGTTTGAGACTTGATCTACCTTTAAACTTGACCATAGTTTCATCAATAGAACCATAATCACCAAACTTATAATTATTCTGGAAGTTCCTGAGTAAAATTTCAATAAAATGCTTTATTTTGTAAATTTTACTGTAGTAAGGTGATCCACTTTTGGGCTACAACGAATTGTCAGCAAGATGTAGATTATAAAAGATTTGGAGAAAGCGATTTCTGGACATAGTTGAAGAGATAAAGCTGTTATGGAAAACATTGTCGTTACTCCAGTAGTGCTTCATGCTCGGTAAGTTATTGATTCCCATCACGATGGTTATTTCAAGAAACGATTCAATATCTTTCATTATTACATCCTCCCAGGAATTGGTATTATTCCGACTATTCCTTCGTTTCTTTTGCTTCCTATAAACGTTTGTTTGATCGACAATTAGATTAAAAATTTCTTCCGTGAAAAATTTTCTGAACACCGAAATCGGCGTTACATCTTTGGAAGAAATTGACGTAAAGCCACCTTGACCTGGATGACTTCGATATACAGAATCAACATCCATTCCATTTTCAGTCGAATATTCACTTAATATTTCAAGTTCATCCAGATCATCTGCTATTTCGTCAAGATCAAAACTGAAATCACTTTCATCACTGTTTTGACTGGTTGATGAATCATATGAGTCATCGTCCGATTCTTCATTTTCAAAAGGTTCCATTTGTGACGGTTCAATGACAAAAACAATTGATAAGTGAAATAGAGAAGTAATTAAATCTCATTTCGAAGAACAGCTAATATATATACACAGATAAACGAAAGTAATAGACAGTGAGAATCTTCTCGAGTCTTCTCGTAAAATCACGTTTTAGAGGAAGAAAGGAAAATCATGACGTCATTGCACGATTACAGAACGAAAAGTGAATGTCTAGGAAGAATACATGACGAGTGAAGAGAAGATTCGTAAAACATGACACATAAAGCATCCCATGGCCTCTAAGTATAGAAAAATTTAATATTTATCTATAAATGAAACAGTTTTCCTATTAGATAAATAGGTGATACAACTGTTGTACCACGGTCCTGAAAGGGTTAAACAGAAAAAAACACGTAGACAGATATAGCCAACTAGAATAATAAGTTTTCGACTTGAGAAAGTAATAAGTGTCAACTCGATTGCCGTTTGAATATAATCCTAATTGTTCGCATTGTCGTCCTCCAATCTTTCATATACATTTTTGAAGGTAGAATAAAAACAAAAAATGTTAACCATGATGGAATAAACGATATAAAATAGCCAGCTAAATATAATGATGAATGTCGAGGTGATTTCATACATCCAGAAATAAATGAAATGATTAGACGAGGTGTAGCAAGTATAACGAGTGAAATTGAACTAATAATCAAATGTTTATGTTCATTGAATTGTTCTCTTAAAACTTGAGAATATGTTTCATTGGGATGAGCTGCTGAACGTGTTCGAGCAGCTATGAAAATAATGATAATTCCAGCAAGAAAATTAATCACAAATGGAATTGAAAAATGTAGAATATTAATAATCGAATTATATATTTGTAAAGATGTTGATGGATATTGAACAAAACACCATCGTCGATCTTCCTGTTCATCATAAATAACTGTTCGATATAGTGGATCATGTAATATACTCAACGTAGCAATGAGAATAATGCCACCAATAGTCCACTTGGCAGCTTTTTTACTTTTCTTTTTATTGAATTTTAAACGTAGTGTAATAGTAAGTACTCGTTCGGCCGATACACTTGCTGCTAACCAATCGGCAATAATTAAACATAATCGAATCAAAAAATCAATTGAAATACACGAACTTTTTAAAGCGATCATATTTGTAATAATCGCTAGTTCTGAAAGCATTAGCATTAAAAATTTCATAGCAAGTAGAATTGTTATACATAATGAAACTATAGCTATTGCTAGCAAATATTGTCGACAGCCTGGTTCATTTCGTTTTTTCTGGCGAAATGTAAAAATTGACGTAATACTATTTAGTAGACCAACAACGAACATAACAACAGTTAGAGTAATACTGATTTTGATAATAATTGGCTGTTGAATAATGGATAATTTCGGTCGAATATGATATGCAAGAATAGCATCAAGTGATAGACCAAAACCTTTACTCGTAAATTGACATTTACTTCCGTAAAAACAGTCCGTACAAGCACAAAATATTGAATAAGGGCAATGTAGACGATCGGGAAAACATTGAGCATCATTTAGACAACCGCCGATTTTCTTACAGGTAAAATTTGTTTGAAAATCAAATGGAAAACAATTAGCAAATCGATCTTCGTTACATAAACACATGTATCCTCCATCGTCATAAAGACATTTTAATTGAGAATAATTCTGACAAAATAAAGGATAATATTTAACACGATATAAAAATGAATATGTTAAAATTGATTGATTTGAAAATAATTGTTCAATAGATAGACATTGTTGTTTTGATGTCAAAACAATATTAAATACGGGTGAATACGTATAACTTGCATTGCTATATGCTAAATAGTAATTTGTTAAAATTTGTATAATAATTAGATGAAATGCAATTGATGTATGAACAATAGCAGTATCACGATCGTAGGGAATTTTTGTTGATACTGTCGTACGTGATGGATTATCATGAAATCGAATTGTAATGAAATGAATTCGAAGTGAACGAGGAATATCAATTTGTTGAAACGATATCTCAATTTTCGAACTAGTCCATTGACAATTTGTGCCAGAAAAACCTTGACGACAAATACAAATCAATTGTTTTAATGATATTCTCGGATCATCCGAAATACATGTACCACCATTTTGACAAGTATCATTTCGACAAATAGACAATAGACGGCATCGTGGTCCGTATTTATTCAATGGACATATACAAATAGATCGATTGTTCTTCTGTCCATAACAATAAGAATCTTGTGCACAATTGCAAGACAATGGTATAGCACAACTAATACCTGACCAATTTGAAAAACAACGACAAAATTGTTCAGTTGGTCGGTTGACATAGGTAATACATTGACCATGAATGCACGATTTCGAGCAATTATTAACGTGAGAAATTCGATGAGCAGGTATATGCAAATGTGCTGAAATTCTATTCACGGGTAGAAATAAAAATTTCACCGGTAAAATCCAACTTGAATGATAACTAATTTTGATTTTATTGTATGCTTCAATTCGAATATAATACGTTTTTGTATGATTTTTTGGACGTGATCGATATAAAAGATTAATAAAGAATTTATCAGCGCATTTATACGTTGGTACATATGTTAATTGTTCATAATCATGAATCGTATGATCTTCATCTAATAGAATCAAAATTATAGCATAGATTCCAGTACAATCAGGTTCACATATTGGACTAAATTCAATTGATAAACTAACACGTTGACTTTGATATTGACATAGATTTCCATAGTAACTCGGAGGACAAAGACAAGTCAGAGTGAGATTCTTACCAGTATAAATAAGAATACCACGATTACACGTCGCTGTTTGAGTGAAACTAAATTTAACTTTTATATCGAAGCCAAGTTCAGAATTTTGTGATAAATTTGCTAATTTGTTTTCATTTTCTGTAATCGATGGATCGAGTGTAAAATATACACGCGTAGAATTTTCAAGTTTAACATCTTCATTTAATTGGTTGAAAATTTGCAGCATATTATTCGAACATTGTAAGCCGTCTTCAAATCGGCATACATCACTCCTGCAAGCTTCCATTGGATATGCACAAAAACTTTCGTTTTGACATTTATAACGTAAGCGTCCATTTTTCGACTTCATTTCGCGACAAAACAATCGTTCATCAGTAGCGCCTAGACAATCGACAATGCCATTATTAGCATATTCTATCGGTAAACATATGATTGTTCTTGTTACTACCGATACACATTCATGCGTGTTCCGAGAACAATTTGTCGGTTGGCAATTGAGCTCATCAGCGCCATTGAGACAATTCCAGGCACCATCGCATCGAGTGTAGATATTATTGCATGGCCAATTGTCACAATGTGTTTCATCGGTTTCATTGATAATAGTGGGTGAAAGATGTTGATATCCATTACACACTTGAGAATATGATATATCTTTCAAAATATTCAATCGTTCATCTTCACCATTCGAACAATCATCAATATAATTTCTCAAGAGTACATGTGATATGCATTTATTTTCTGATGGACATTTGAAACGATATTTATTATTATTCAATAAACATGCATCGATCTGATATTCATCAGTACTTTTGTAACAATCCGATCGACCATCGAGTATTCGATGTTTGGAAATATATTTTGATGTACCTGGACATTGAAAAAGTGATGATGTCAATTGAACATCTGTTTCAAGTACGATTAAACAAGCTTGAAAGAAATTATGGATATCACGAAATGTATGTAATCCGAATTCTTTCAATGATCGACATGTTGTACCATTGATATTCAAAAGAGAAGTCAACGGTAGAAAAGGACATTTTCTTACGTCATAACAAATATAATCTGGAAACATTGATGGTTCTTCTTTGAGAAAAAAAAATGTTCGATTTGTTTGATAAACTAATTTAACATGACCTTGGAAAATTGCTCGTTGTGGAAAAATAGCATAGCTTGTCGGACATTTGTCGGCAACATGAATAAAACATCCGTCATCATCATTATTATCGTCGTCGCAAAGCGTCGAACAATCGAAATTATTATCTTCAACTGTAGCACAATATAATAGAAACCAACAATCATATGTGAGATCAGTTTGATCTGTATATGATAAAAGAGCTTCTCGGACGACAATATCTCGAGAATTATAACATGATGAGAAAATTGACGCATGTAATGTATGCAGAAGTGCTCGATCACTATGTTCGCCATCGGTACAGACAAATAATCGAGTATGTCTTGCACGATCGAACTCTTCGCACCAGAAACCTGGATCGCGTACGCACCTGTGCATTCGATGACTACTGACGATCTCGAATTTTTTAGTCATGCTATGATCTTCATCAGTACGATCCAAGCAATCAGCAAAATATATTCCATCATTGAAGAATTCTTCCGGAATACAAAGACCATCATGACAACGAAATTCATTTGCTTCACATTCGTTCATTTCTAATTCGAAACAACCGATTTCGTCTATATCATTGTCAAAACAATCAACTTTTCCATCGCATATCTCACGCCAATCAAGACACGCAGGTTTCGGTCCTCGATTACATTCCAAATGAGTATAACATGTCAAATTTGCTGATTTCATACTAAATTTGTCGAGAAAAGTTTTATTGACAATAGCATAAAATGGTAAATTGACATTAATTGATGGATACATTTTAAATGTATACTGACAAGAAGAACCAAACCAAAAATTTGAACAATTGCTGAATTTTTTTAAACGTAAAGAAACATTGAATGGTAATGTTAAATATTCGTCATAGAGTTCAACAAGACTAACATCAGATGACCATCGAAGTAAATCCAATGTAGTTACATCTATTTCTCTTAAATTTTCGAAAGTCATTTGAATTGAAATGTCTCCTTCGACTACTTGGTTTTCCTTTTGTACTGCATCATAACCTGGACGTACACAATACGGAATAATTTCATACGGTTCCTTATCAGGATACAGTAATAGAACATGTTTTCTAACGGTATCCGATACTCGATAGTAGAGACAATCATACCATGAATCCTGTTGATCGGTTTTATCCATATAATACAAATGAAATTGATCACCAACGACATGACATAATATTAAGAATATGTTCGGAAAATATCTCAAACTTAACATCATGATTTCACAATAGTTTGTGTTCAACTATTTCTAGAGAAAATTGATATGGAGCGCCAGATGTCTAACTACGTCAACAATTCAAATAGAAGATTAGTGATAACTATCCAACTAAAATATTCACTAGTATTAGGAAACAGTTTATCACTTATCTATTTATTCCATATGTAAGAGAGTTTATTCCAAAGAGCATTTGTTTCATAAATATAAGAAAAAATATATTGAACATAGAGCAAACATATTTTTAAATCTGAATAGATAAATGCTCTTGTCTCATTAGTTAAGCTTTTTTCGAATCAATAGTTTATTGAAGATAAAATATATACTTAGAACTCTACGTAGGGCATACGAAAAGTAATGGTGCCGATCTAATATTGTAAATAAAGCAACAATAGGGAACAAGTAGCGCTCATCCGTTGGGGGTGATGGGTGGGGGTGTTGAGGGTGAGTTTGATGTGAATTCGAATAAGAAAGGGTCTAAATAAGAGATCCTATCATGAATGATTCATCTATAATTATTTTACGTGTCCACATATGTGTATATATGATGAATAAATTGAAATTCTTCCACTTGATATGCATAACTTAGTACGAAAGGCTAAGTTATAGGAATCATATGAAATAGGATAGGAATCGAACCTATATCTTCCAATAACCGGTTGGCTGCTCTACCGTTAAGCTACCTGTGCCAACATACACTCGGGAAGAGAGAAGAGCCGATAGATGTCGTACAGAAATGAAGAACAAAAAAAAGAAGACACACGTATAGACAAATGATCCATATGGAAGTGTGTACAAACAAAATTATGTTAATCAAACATGAAACGACACGCGACAAAGGATCAATTGAAGTTCATAAATTCTAAATCGAAACAAACACCGTCTAAGGATATCTTCATACTTAGACTCGCCAGACTTCTCGATTTCGTTCAATGTGTACTTCATTCATGAATAACTCGTGTTACTCTCTTCAACTCTCTCTTTGATTGTATGTTAATTTCTCTCTATAATTTTCTCATTTTCTCTCTTCCTCTCTCTCTCTGGTCAGAGTATAAATAGACAAAACTTTGACAAAGAGAAGAGAGAGAGAGAGATTCACGAGTAGAATACACAACGTGTTTTTGTGCATTATTCATCGATCTTTCCAACTTTCAGTGTACCTTTCGAGATAGGCGCTGAGTTGAACCAAAAAGATATTCTCTCTCATTTTTATTTATTGCTGTTAACCACACGAATATTGTGCATATCCGTGCTTGTATATTTAACCAATAAAATATTGAGTGAACGTAAATCACCCACTAACGAAAGAAGTTGAAGCGTAAGGTCTCACCCTTAACACTCACGACCTCATCACTTCACCCCCTTTTTTCGTTACAGTTATATGAATAAAAAGAACAGAATGATCATGAGCAATATTGAACAATGTTGAATTTGTAATACAAGAGTATTTTCGCTCAGTAGAACAAAACGAACATTGACTGGAAACTGTTTGATTGAAATGAATCCTTTCAATTTCGTGATTATATAAAGAGTTAAAGTCTGAAAATCTACAAAAGTGAAAT
>ERZ778026.2565-NODE-2565-length-18536-cov-9.344137_pt1 | contig 18536 bp, 18 predicted proteins | sample MGYA00375756_ERZ778026 | MGnify/ENA primary metagenome ERZ778026 (study PRJEB29350, sample SAMN05389820) | bioreactor metagenome | isolation source: Ammonium sulfate bioreactor | place: South Africa: University of Cape Town | collected 2014-02-18 ... | reverse complement strand
TCGAGTTCGAGTTCTTCCTCCAAGCCAAGTCTTGTTGATAGCACTGGCAGTCGCGCTTCTGAACAAGTGGTCGCGAACGGTGTTCACAACGATGCAGCCAAGACCAAGAAGGATAAGGACAAGGATAAGACCAAGATCAAGCAGGACAAGGACAAGGACAAGGACAAGAGCAAGATCAAGAAGGACAAGATCAAGCAGAAGGACAAGGATAAAGACAAGGACAAGATCAAGGACAAGAGCAAGCAGAAGGATACGACCAAGGCCAAGGATGGTGTGACGATAGTCGATGACAAGCCCAAGCTGCCGAAGCCCGCGAGTAATGGCGATCACGCAGCGGCCTCGAGCGACAACCAGCACCTGAACGGCGATGACGACCCAACGACGACACCCGCTACGACATCGACGACGCCCAAGAAGCGCAAGGCAGCCGACAGCGCCTTGCAGCCGGCGGCCAAGCGCGCCAAGCTTCCAACAGCCGAGCCGATATCGTTGAAGATCGCGCGCCTGCCACCCAAGAAGCGCGAGCTGGTCGAGCGGCTCGCAGCGATGGGCTACACCGAGGCGAAGGCCTTCCGGGCGCTCAAGGCCTCGCAGTGGTCGCTCTCTCTCGCTGTGCACCGCATTCTGATCACCGTGTAACGTATCCAACCAACCATCCATCCATCCATCCAGCTCTCCACCCCCAACCATCTCCGCGTGCCTCTGTTTGTGTCGCCCGCGCCGCCTCGTGTACCATACTGTAGTGACAACAAGAAGAACAACAACAAGAGAATAACACCTCACCGTCATCGATTGGGCGAGAGCGCGGGATGGCTGCGAATAGCGGGTCGATACATTTACACAGATGGGTGGGAGGCTGAGCAACAACATCATCAAGGACGACAACAACGACGACGGCGACGACGACGCAGCGTGTTGTTCACCTTCCATCAAGCACCCGTAGGAACGTAAGTGACGTACGCACACTCACACACAAACCTCAAAAAGTTGCGTGAGTGCGCCTTACGAAGACTGTAACGTCGAGGCGGCGAATTGGTCACTGTCACTGGGAGGCGGAGGCGCAGGAGCATGATCCCATGCCGAAGCAGGTGCGAACTCCTCGATCGCCGGGTTCGAGGAGGACGAGGGGGCAGCAGTGGAGGCGGTGGTGGTCGGGGGCGGCGGCAGGTACGAGATCGACGAGTGGAGATGGAAGGTCGAGTGCGCCGAGCCGCTGACCGATTGGCCGAGATTCTGCTCGGTGCTCTTGCTCAGGAGCGCCTCGGCGAACTCGATCAACTGCGAGCGCAGGTTGTGGTTCGGCACCAGGCGCTTGGAGTACAGCACCTTGTTGGTGAGCGGCGAGGTGTTGTGGGTCTCGAGCCAGCGCTTGATGGCCTCTCGTTCGTAGGTGTGGCCGTCCTCAGCAAACACTGCACGCAGCCGGGTGTTACGGTGCGTTGCGAGGAGTGGGAGCGGCGAGTGGCACGCGAGCGAGCAGCGTACCTGGATCGCACATGAGGTCCTGCGTGATGGGGCACAATAAATACGAGGACGCGACGGCCGAGGCGTCGATGTTGGCCGCATCGAGCTGGAGCATCAGCTGGCCCAGCACCGTGTCCCTCACGGGCTCGTCGTCGGCCTCGGGCGCGTCGGCCAGCGGGATGTTGCCGGTCTCGGCGCCGCGCACGAAGGGACACGCCTTCGAGTGCTTGACGTGCTCGGTCCACGGGTCGTCGTTCGGGTCCCAGCGCACGAGCGCGACGCCGCAGCAGAAGCACACGCAGCGATCAATGTGCGACTGAGACGGAGCGTAGATGAAGCCGGACTTGGCCAAGCGATCGGGATTGGCGGCGTAGCTATTTGGCAAGGGCCTGTTCACGAGGAGAGAGAGAGAGCAGATGATGAGATGATGAGTCATCAATACGATGCGATATGGCCGAGAGCAACGAGTGGCAGGAGTAGGAGGAGGAGGTACCAATTGATGAATGAAGCGCGACGACGCTCTTCGCTCAAATACATGGAGTACGCTCCCGTAACGAAGCCACACACGGGAGAACGCTTGCAGTGCTCAGTCCTATCAGCGAGAGAGCGAGAGAGATGGCGCGGAAGATCAGCATCGGAGTATCGAGGGATAGACCAGCCAGCGAGCAGAAACAACGAACCATGGGTCATGGTGGCGATTCCAGTGTACGAGTGCCACGCCACAGCAGAAGCACACGACACGATCGGGATACTGCGGCGTCGGGTGGTGGTAGAAGCCGCTCTTGGCGAGCTTGATCGGTGTCGCGAGGAAGGCCGCGGCGCCAGTGGTATCGGTATGCGGCCATCGACCGAACGAATGTAAACGCCGCTCCTCGAGATTCATCGTGCCGATCGATCTCTCACTTTACTTACTTGCTTCCCACTCGATATAGCTAGCGAGCTCACTGGTGTGGTTCACTGTGGTTGGTGATGGAGTGGGCGGGGGTTGTTGTTGCTTGGAAGTGCCTGAGGTGCGCTGAGCGGGAGGGAACGATGGAACGACCGAGCCACGCGCTGAGGAACGAGAGAGAAGGAGGCGAACAAGCGAAAAAAGCCGCGTGGCGCGCGGTGAAATAGCAGAATATTCGATCAAGCCCCAAACGCTCTATGGAACTTTCCGCCGCGCCTTCCATTTCCTTATTTACTCTCTGCTCTCCCGCTCTCATTCACTCATTCATTCACTCACACACACCACCACAATGTCTCGCTTGGAGCTCGAGGACGACAAGCTCGTCGACGCCGTACCGCTGTTACATGATATCTCGGACTCGTTGCCGCACCGCGAGGAGGTGCTACGGAACTTGCGCGACTTCGAGGAGCCTCCTGGCGCCTCGCTCGCCGCTTGGATCACGGGCATCGCGTGCTTCCCGTTGACGCTGCTCGGCTCGTGCTATGCGCTCGACACGCAGGAGCAGGCCGTCATTCTCTCGTACGGCAGGTATGCCGAGACGGTCGCCGAGCCCGGCATCCACTGGTCCAACTGCATGGGCCGCAGCATCCGCAAGATCTCGACCAAGATCGTCTCGACCGAGATGCACAAGACCACCGTCATCGATCGCGTATGTTTGTGCGAGCAACTCTCCTGGCGTTCTGGCCAGATTGTACGCAGTGACTCACTCGCTTCGTGTGCGTGTGCGCGAGTAGAATGGCAACCCTCTCATCGTGTCGGCGATTCTCAGCTACCAAGTCGTGAACGCCAAGCGCGCCTTGCTCAATGTCGAGAACGTCGCGACCTTTGTGCTGACGCAGGCCGAGGCCGCCGTCAAGCAAGGCCTCTCGCGCTTCCCGTACGAGTCGACCGACGGCTCGCCGTGTCTCAAGAAGGAGGCCAGCCACATTGGCCAGCAGCTGTGCTTCGTGCTGCAGGAGAAGGTGACGCAGGCCGGCGTGCTGGTGCACAGCCTGCAGCTCTCGAACATCTCGTACGCGCCCGAGATCGCCGCCAGCATGCTCAAGCGCCAGCAGGCCACCGCCATGGTCGAGGCGCGCAACACCATCGTCGAGGGCGCCGTCGACATTGCCTGCCACGCGGTCGAGAAGCTCGAGGCACGCGGCATCAACATGGACAGCGAGGAGAAGGTGCGCCTCGTCTCGAACCTGCTGACCGTCATCTGCTCCGAGAGCGAGACGCACACGACGCTGCCGCTGATGAACTCGAACGCCGCGACGCGCCGTTAGTCGTCGTACACGCGAGCCTCTCTCTCCTCGCTGCACGTCTCGCTGACAAGCACGCCTCTCTTAATCTCTATTTCATATCTGTCTGCTGCATCTGTACAATTCTCAATGCCATTGCCGTTGCCGCTCAATAGTACAGCGTTCTCATTCAATGCAATAATTCGCCGCTCGATGACTCCCACACGAATACGCAAACATACAACCAAAACTGTCGCCTCGTGTCCGAGTATCGATCTATCAAGACTCTCACTCGCTCGCTCGCACTTCCTGTGCCGTGAGCATGGGGTCTACTTGGCTGCCAGATCGAGCGAATCGTCATCGGCTTGCACGTCGATGCGCACGTCCTGCATCTCGATCTGCAGCTCGTTGGCCTCGACGCTCTGCGCCACGACCGCTGTCTTGAGCGCAGAGCTGCGATTGCGCAGCCACAACACCACGAACGTGCCGTAGATGATGATCATCACGAGCCCGACGAGGATCGGCAGCCACACGGGTCCGACGTTGTCGACGAGAATGGCCGCCAGCCACGGTACGGTGAGCTCGCCGATCGCGGCGCCGAAAACCAAGAAGCGCATGCTCGCGGCGTTGAGCGTGTAACCCAGCAGCGGCGCCAGTGCCTGACACATGCACGAGCAAGCGTGAGGGTGTGTGAGGAGCGCTCGTTGTTGCAGTGCTGTGACTGGTGGTTCGTACCATCGCCGTGGGGAACATGCTAGCGACCGAGATGCCGAACCCAATGCAACAGGTCCACCTATGCAGACATCACTCGCGAGTCAGCTGAGACACACACCTGCAGTTGACTGAGGTGGCGCGAGGGTGAGGCGCTCTCGTACATGGCCCACGCCTCGAACGGGAACACCACCAGCACGAGGGCCGACAGCACCGAGCCGAGCGAGTTGAGCGTGATCAGCGTCGGCTCCGACACGAACATGACGACCACGATCGACACGATGCGCATGCCGGTGAACGACAGCCAGAAGACGGCCGTCACGTACGCGGCCGCGCTCTCGGACATGCCGAGCATGCGCGTCGAGTAGACGCCGATCATGCCGCCGAACGCCACCTCGATGCCGACCAGCAGCAGCAGCATGATCGAGATGAACACAACGACCTCGGTCTCGCGTCCGCCGCCTTGTGTCGGGCCACTTGTCGGTGCCGTGGCGTCTGTCGTCTCGGGGGCTTGCTTGTCGAGAGTCTCGTCGCCGTCTCGAGTTGCCAGCTGCTCCTTGGTCGCGTCGGCGGCAGCGGCAGCGGCAGCGGCGTCGGCGTCGTCCTGCTGCGACTTGGGCACGATCGGAATGTGCGCGATCGAGAGCGTGAGCGCCGTCGATGCTCCGACCGAGAGCGCCATCAGCAAGTAGGTCGAGGTGACCGAGAAGTTGGCGGCCACGACACCGACCATCACCGAGCCGGCGCCGAAGCACGCGTGCAGGAACTGCATGGCGGCCGTCAGCATCGAGTCGCCCTCCCACAGCCACACGAGCAGCACGTTGCCGCCCGTGTCCGAGCAGCCGACGCCGACGCCCGTGAGAAAGTGCGCTGCCACGACCCACGCGAACGACGGCAGCAGCGATGTCATGTACAGCGAGATGGCCATCATGTGCAGGCACGCCGCGAAGGTCACGCACGGCGCGCCGAGGTCGTACATCTTGCCGAGCAGCAGCGAGCCGAACAGCGCGCCGATGCCGCGCGCCGCGAACATCCAGCCCATCTGCGACAGACTCACATGGAGCTGCGAGGCCAGCGGCTGAATCGTGGGTCCCAGGGCGCCGAGCGCCAGGCCCATGTGCAGGTAGCCGATGCCGAAGATCAGCGACTGCACGAGGCGCACCCACTTGACCATCGTGCGTGTGGCGCGTGTGTGTGTCGATGGGATGAGAAGGATGAGATGAGAAGCGAGTTGGCTCATTCGTCTCGCTGCTCGCTCGCTGCCTCATCTCGTCGTTGGTGTGCTTGGTCGACAAGGTGCGGAGCTTCTTACCCTCTCTTAGTGGTATGCGGCGATTGTCTGGCATGGAGGGAACTGCTGGCGAGGCAACTCACTCGTGATTCAGAGCGACTGCTTCTGGTTGATATGGACCGGGGATGGATGATTCCGAGCGAGGATATTGAAGTCGATGAGTCTTCACACCTTGGTGCAGGAGCTCTCGGTGAGGTTAAGCGAGCGACTTGGAACACCTCAACCCCCGTGGCAATCAAGCGGTTGTTCTTCATGGACACCAGTCCTGCGGCTCTTCGGGCGATGGGAGGCGCTCTTGACGATTTCACCCGAGCAGCAGTGCTTCGTGACGTCATCAGGGAGTGCAGTATCAACTGGTCACTTCGACACCCGAACATCGTGACGTTCCTTGGAGTTGGTGTCGATTCTATCTCGAACGAACCTCGACTGATAGTGACTGAGTTCATGGAACGAGGCAATCTTCACGACGAGCTCTATCCTGGAGGAGAGGTGCCTCGACAAGGAGCTCCGATGGCTCTTGGTCGATTGGCCTCGATCTTGCTCGATGTTGCTCGAGCACTTGTTTACTTGCATTCTCGAAGGCCGCCAATGCTTCACCTCGATATCAAGCCCACAAACGTGTACATTGATCGATCAGGAACGGCCAAGGTTGGAGACTTTGGCGAGTCTCGTGTCTTCGAGGGAGGCGAGACCTCCACGCGAGAGGCGTTTGGCATTGGAACGCCTGTTTACATGGCTCCCGAGATGGCGATCCAAGGTGGCCTGAGAAGATCGCCTGTGGACATGTTCTCGTTCGGTGTCATGGCATGCGAGATGTCGTCTGGCAGGCCTCCCAACCCCGGCCCACAAATCGTTCGCGTGGGAACGCACTACCGCTTGGTCCCTGAGCGAGAGCGACGAGCAGCAGATATCGAAGCGATCCAACACCGTGAGATTCGAATGCTCGTCGAGCACTTGATTGAAGATGATCCTGATCAACGATGGAGCGCCAAGCAAGTGCAATCCTTCCTCGCACCGCTCGCCGCTCTGGGAGCCGACTCTCAGATTGCTCCCGCACCACAACAACGAGGTATGGCATCAGTGGCGTCTACCCTCATTATCCCTCCGCTCATCCATTCTGGGAGTGTCTTCAGATATCGACATCGATGCTCTCCGAAGAATCACAGACCTTGAGCAGCAACTGAGCGCAGCAACCCTTCGTGCGGACAGAGTGCTTCGAGGTACTCGATCGTCCACTCGCTTGCCGCATTACTTCCCTCCTTGCCACTGACCATCACGATATTGCACAGCACTCGAGATGGCACAACAACATATCAGCGAGCAACGATTCATGTCGGTCATGTGCAAGACTCCACAATCGTTCCAAGTCGTGCGAGTCCTTGGAAGTGGAGACTTTGGCACGGTGCTCGAGGTTCGCTGCATCGAGCCAGGCCACTTGTGGCCCGACAAGCGATACGCCATGAAGGTGTGCTTCAACTTCGACATGAGCACCACTCAGGCTCGAGGAAAGCTTGTCAACGAGTTCCTCGAGCTCGTGAGGCTTCCCGGCCATCCCAACGTCATTCGGTTCCTATGCGAGTTTTTCGACGAGATCGACGACTCGATTCGACTGCACTTGCCCCCGTTCGCTCGGGAGCAATCAGTGATTCGAGATCGATCGGGATCGCGCAACCGAAAGACGCAGTTCTTCGTTCTCGAGCTGGTTTCAATGACTCTCGAGAGGTTCTTGAACGAGCGGTACGCGGCTCCTGCTACGGTACCCGAGCGAGTTGTGCGCATGATCATGTCTCAAGTGTGCTCGGGCTTGATGCATCTCGAGCGCAACCACATCGCTCATCGAGACATCAAGCCCAATAACATCTTGGTCGAGATCAATCCACGCCACCGAGCTGCGGATGCCATGTCGCATCCGATCTCGCGATGTGTCATCACCGACTTTGGCACAGCATGCAAGCTCAGCCCAGACCTCAAGAGCACGACGGTAGTTGGCCTTGGAGGAGCAGTGATATCGTCATCGTTGTGGGGAAACCCGCATCACATTGCGCCAGAGCTCCACTCGACTCTTGGTGCCGCCATGAACGCGCAACGATCAGCGCGCGAGGCTTGCGGAGTGGAGCTGGATTACTCGAAGCAAGCAGTGTTCGAGCTTGGCGTCCTTGGATTCGAGATCGTCAACGGCTCGGGCCCGATCGATGGATATCCTGAGTCTGTCGCCAATCGTACGACGCGAACAGTGCGATACGACGACAGCCACATTGCAGAGATCCCGCGAGACCGACTCAGAGCGGACCTCGGAGCGATGCTGCGCACGATGGTGTCGTTCGATGCGAGGCAACGACCATCTCTCGGCGACGTGCTTGCGCTGTTCGATCCAGAAGGCGAGTTCTCTTCAACGATCTGAGCATGAGGGCTCCATCACAGCCCGATTGTTGAGCAATGATCAGCGCATCGATTTGTACCACTACCATTACATTGTAGATTGATAGATGGATAGATTCTCTTGGAGTAAACGCGCGAGTCACACTTCATTCTCTCTTCACCACACGCGCAACCACGTCGTCGTCAGCCGATCATGGCAACAGCAGCCAACCTGGAGGCGCTCAGCATCTACCGAACTACGGGCGATGCAGTGCGTGCCATCGAGATGTTGCGATCGATCTCGGACGAGCCGGAGCCCGAAGTGGCGTTGAGCCTCGCGCAGCTGACGCGTGTGAGCGCCAGCACGCAGCACGACCTCGAGCGCACTAACGAGCTGCTCACGCAGGCGGTCGAGCGCAGCAACGCGATCCTGCGCGAGTACGATGACGCCAGCCAGACACACCAACGACGACTCACGCCGGCCGACGAGGAGCGCTACCAACACACGGCACAGGTGGCCGAGACGGCGCTCAATGCGCTGGCGCTGCTGCTGCTACAGGAGGGCCACGAGCAGCGACTCGAGAGCCTGCTCAAGTCGGCGGGCTATCGCTACCGACTCGCCGACGCCATCATTCGCTATGCGCTGCCTGAGAGCGCCGAGAGCGTGAGCCTCACAGCCAAGGAACAGCAAGCGCTGCTGCGGACGAGCGGACGCTACGTGAGGGCGATCGACAACGCGCTGCCAGCGGCGGTGCACGAGTCACTGCGGCGCTGGTTGGGCGCACACACGAGCTTCTGGCGCGAGCACCACTACTCGGTCATCCCGCCGTCGGCGTACTTTTCGTATCTGCACGAGCTGCATCCGAGCAGCAGCAGCAACAACGACAGCAACGACGAAGATGCTGCACGAGCACCACCATCGGGGTTCGAGGAGGTGATCGCGTTCGTACACTCGACGGTCGTCAAGCTGTTCCCCAAGGCGGCCGAGGCTCGGTACGCCGAGTGGTGGGCACACTGTCGACCTCACTCGAGCGGACACCAGCTGCACTTCGATTCGGACGACGAGGGTCGCGGTGGCGTTCGCAATCCGATCGTGTCGAGCGTGATCTTCCTCGATGCGCGAGTCGGCGGGCCGACGCTCGTGACCAATCAGCCGTTCGGCAGCCGCAAGCTCGCCGACCACGGCTGGCTCGTGTCGCCGAGCGAGAACCGCCTCGTGGTGTTCGATGGCTCGATGCTGCACGGCGTCATTCCGGGCCGAGGACTCTCGCCGCTGATACAGCACCAAGCGCCAGCCGGCACGGACGATGGCAAGCGGCTGACGTTGATGATCGCGTTCTGGAAGGACGCCGTGTGGCGGCCGTCAGCGAGCGAGGAGCCCGGCGCCAACCGAGTGTTCCCGAGCGCGAGCTCGACGCGCTACTCGTGGCATCGTGCCATGTTGGCGCCACTGCCGGACGACGTGAGACAACAAATGCGCGAGCATCCGGAGCCGATTGCGGTGCTGCCGCGAGCGGTGGCGCCCGTGTGGCAGGACGTGGACGCACACGAGAATGCGCGCAACCTCTGCTCGGCCGCGTCGCTGCGATTCCTACCCGAGTACTCAGTGTGCTGGCAAGGCTTCTGACGACGTTGCTATTGCAGTTGCTATTGCTGTTATTGTTGTTATAATATCCACCATTCGGCGTGTGATTCGTGCGATGGAGGGCAGGCAGGCTGGTGGGGCGTCTATGGTACACGTCGAATAAGTTACTCGGGAGTGGCTGGCAGCGGCTCCCAGTTGGCCGTGCAGTCGCGCACGCCGTAGGTGAGGAAGTAGCCTTCCTCGGGGTAGCGGTGCGTGTCGCCCTTGCTGTCGATGATCTCGAACCAGTACGTGAGGCACGTATCATCGCGGCGTTGGTAGTCGATCTCGCGCGGAGTATGGGCGTAGTGGAGCACGCCACGCTCGGCGGCACCGAGCGTCACTCGAATGGTGAAGCCGGCGTTGTTGATAAAGACTCGCGCTCCACCAGGGCCGCCTTGGTATGGATCCTACTCGAGAGCGAGAGAGAGAGAGAGAGAGAGAGTGAGCGAGCTGTCGACTTGATCGTGCAACGAAGAAGAGCGTACCTCCCACGTGACCATGAACTCGATCGATGGTGGGTTCGGCAGCTCGGTACGAAGAAAGTGAGCGCCGACAGCGATCGTGTGCTTCTTGACGGGAGGTCGATTGCCGAGGTAGATCATCCACAGATGCGTGGCAGGCGGCTTGGCGATGGCGACGGTCGAGTTCGTGCCATCGTCGTAGCCGATCGCCTCCTCGGCCACCTTGACTTCTTGTCCGAGGTTCACGTACGAGATGCCAATCTCCTGTTGTGTCGCTCGGTGCATCGTTAGCGCGAGCACCAGAAGCTGCAGCAACAAGGGCTCTCGCGCTGCAGCCGCGTACGCTGTACTTCATATCGAGTAGCATCTTGCGATGATCCGTGGCAGTAACATCTCTGCATCAAGCATTGTGAGCAAGCATCAACGAGGGGCGCGTAGGGCGGGCATCTCACGTACGGTGTGCAGAGGCCGTTGTCCATTCGCTGGCACAGCAGTCTATCGACGGCTTCGAAGGGCGTGGGCGCATTGAGCAGCATCACCTGCGACGAGTACTGCCCGATATCGGTGCCAGTGTACTCGCCCTTGATCATGGCGCGATGCTTCTCGGCCTCCTTAGCAGCACCCCGTGCCAGATTGAAGTTCCAGTACAGCGTTTGGTGATAGGCCGTCGATGCAAGGGCGTAGATACTCGCCCTGCAGACCAGCAGCGAGCGAGTGAGCGAGTAGGAACGCGACGACGCAGCATGGCACAAGTCGTACTTTGGTGGTGAGCTGCTGGAAGCCGCGAGGAAGGTCATGTGGAACTGATAGGGTGATGTACGTGCTCCATTGATCAGCAGCATCATGGCGCGCTCATGGTAGGAGGGCACGCCATCTGGTGGTGGTGGCGACAACGATACGATGCGCGTGAGCACTATCGCGATGCTACGAGCGAAGTCGAAGGAGGAGCGAACCTTTGGGGACTCCATTGGGCAACGTGAGATGGATATCAGGAGCCTTGGGGGCCTTGGGAGCGGCTGCGGGTTTCGGCGCCTTGGCAGAGTCGCTCTTGGAGGCAGCAGCGGTGCCGGTGTTGGGCGCAGCAGCGTCGAGCGACGACGATGATGATGAAGCGCTGCTGGCGTCGAACAAGGGAGGCAGCAACGATAGCAGCAGGAGAGCGATGGCGCCGATGGCAACCACGAACCAGTACTGCACGAATACACGCTCGACGATCTTCTCGCGTTTCGAGAGATGCAGCGTGTGCCCGCGTCGCGACGAGGAGCTGGCAGTCGTCGTTGGCAGCACGCCACTACCACTCGTACTCGTACTGCTGACGTGGACGACATCGGTATCGCCACTGCCACTATGCACAGCGACACTTCGTTCGCGTACTTCTGCCATATCGCCCCCGCCTCCTCGTTGCAAGACCGAGGAGAGATTGCAAGCGAGCGAGCGAGCGAGTTGAGCAGACAATGAGCAAGTGATTGAGGGATAGAGAGCGGGTTGCTGTTCTTCTCGTCGTGTCATTCTGCTGGACACGTGGCCCGCCATTACCCGCCGCTCTCGGCGCATATCTTCCTTCTTGCCGAGATGCGCGCCCGGTCAAATTACCGCCACCGCGCGCGATACCTCCCGTGTGCCGATCTGCCACCGCGCGCGTCTCTCTCTCCGTGTGCCATGAGCCGGTGCGTGGTCGAGCGGCGCTCCTCGCTGGCGCGGGAGGGCGAGAGCGCGGAAGGGCGCCAAAGGCAGTTCGCTACCAAAGCGGTAATGCCGTTCGCGGCGCCGGGTATGGCCTACCTCGGCGGTGGTTGCTGCGGGCGAGCCATCATCGCGCCGCTGCTCTCGCTCGCACGCACGCATCCTCGCCGCGCAGCCACTCTCTCGCTCTCGTACGCGCACTCACTCGCGCCGTCGATCGGTCGAGGCGCGGCCGTTGATTCAAAGAGCGCGCGAGTGTTTGAGGTGGTGGTTTGGGTCGTGTTCGGGGCGCGTATTACCGTTTCGGGCGGCGCGCTACCTTGCGTGGAGGAGCGCGCTCTCGTGGTGGCGCGTGGTGCCTCAGAGACGTCGGCGCAGCGTCGCGACGCACTCAGTGTGCGCCGTCCGTCGAGGCGCGAGAGTCCCCGTCTCCGCTCGCGCTCCTTCCGTTCGCTGCCGAGAGGCGGAGCGAGGTTCGAATCTCGACGCAGCGGCACCTCGCTCGTGGCTGCTTCGAACCGAGCGAGCGCGCGCACACGCTCTCGCTCACTGCCGCGCGCGCCTCGTGATCTCGCCACGGATCGCGTTCAGATCTCGTATATCGCGTGAGAGCGAGAGTGAGCGAGCCGGAGAGTGTGCGAGCGAGCGAGAGCAGCTGTGGTTCGCCTCGTCGAGTGGTGCTCTTCGTTGCCATCGACGCGCCCTCCTCGCTCTCGCTGCGGCAGCCGCAACGACGAGGCGGCGGCTCGTGGGCGCCTGAGGGACGCGTGCTGCAGCTGGCACGATCGCTGCGTGCGCTATCGGTGACGCCGCAGGCGCCTCCCATCGACACCGGGTCTTCTTGGCACTTAGTCTTATTTAAGGACGCTTCAGGCGCAAGAGTCAGCGAGGCTTCGTGTGCGTGTGTTGACGTTGCGTACAGGTACGCGCCACGCAGCGTGCGATAGATCAGCGTGCGGCTGCAACTTGATCGATCGAGCGACTTGTACGCGAGATTGAGTGGTTGAGTGAGCGTCGGTGTGTGAATATCGTGTGCGTCACGTAATTGACGGAGTCGAGTGCTTCGCTTGGTGCTGGTGAAGAGGGCTCAGTCTCCGCCAGTAGCAGTAGCAGCAGCAGATCAGATCAGATCCGATCCGATCCGATCGCCTCGTCTCCTACCTTTGAACCACGTATGTCCCGGGCCATTTCGCTGTGCGGTGGTGGCGGTGGTGCTATTGCTCTCGGTGTGCTTTGTGCTGCAGCGCGCGGCTGTGAGCCTTTTTGGTGGTCTCGTTTGGTCTGTGGCGCAGCGAGGGCAGCGCAAGCTGGCCTGCGAGGCAGCCAGCACCAGAGCAAAGATGCCAAGCTGGTTTCGTCGGAGAGATATCCAGCCTCTTGATCGGCTCGTGTGCCATAACCTGCTGTTACTCACACCCTCGCGCCGCCCGCTGTCACACTACACAGGCCCTCTTCCTCCTCCTCCTCGTGCCCACTCGATGGCGGATCGCGACTCGTCGTCGTCGTCCTCTTCGCAACCACCGGCAAGCGGCGATGACGGCCGACGACCGTTCTCGGATGGAGATCACGTGTGGCCGGGGCAGCAACGTCCAACAGATCGCGATGGCGGCGTGCCACGAGAGACTCCCGAGCCCTCCGGCAGCCCGGAGCTGCTCGATGCGCTGTGTGCGCAGGGCGAGGCACACTTTCGCGAGCACCGCTTCCGCGAGGCCGAAGCCGACCTCTGGCGCGCGGCGCAGGGCGGCCATGCGCGGGCCATGGTGGTGCTCGGTTTACTGCTCCGCGGCGGCCACGGCCTCGGCCGCCAGGAGCTCGCTTCGCGCACTCTCTTCAAGCGCGCCGCCGAGCTACTCCACCCGTACGGCGTTCATCAGTACGCGTGCAGTCTGAGTCGCGGCTGGGGCACGCATGGCTCGGCCGCCACCGCCACCCCGGCCGCCACTTCCACTTCCACTTCCGCCTCCGCGCCGGCCGCCTCTCCGACACCGGCACGCCGCGCAGTACCCTCGGCCACGGCATCTCCCGAGGTACAGGCACTCGTTAACCTGGCCGAAATACCCGACTCCACGCCGCCGCGCAGGGGCAGCGGGAGCAGCGGCAGCCCGAGTAGCACGAGCGGTAACGGCCACAGTAACGGCAGCGGCCGATCCGGATCTATCAGTGGAAGTGGAGACGACAACGACAGCGACGGCAGCCAGAGCCTCGGCAGCAGCTCGATATCGCCCGTGCCAACCGCCGTCGTCGTGAGTGCCTTCATCCGCGCGCTGTCGTCGCCGGCTCCCGGGAGCTCTGCCACCGCCAGCACCAGCGCCACCTCGTCGTCCCCTTCCCCCTCGACTTCAACCGCCACGAGCGTCAGTGAAAGCTCGACGACTTCGGCTGCTGCTCATCACCACTCCGGTGAACAGCACGCTAGATATGCTCTGGACCAGGAAGAAGATATCGACACCTCCTCGGCGACTATCGTCTTATCTCCCTCACCATCGAGCAGCACTACCGCCGCCACAGCGACAGCAAGCTTGTCGTCCGACCTAGATACCTCACCCACCACTCCCGCCGCCGGTCATCGTGCAAGAGCCGATGGCGCACTATCAAACTTGGCTGCTCGAATCTCGGCCGAAGCCGTCGCGCTTCGGTTTCGCTCGCCCATGCTCTCGACCGTGCCGCTGCCTCCGGTGCCGTCGAACCTCTCGGCGCTCCTCGCGCCCAACGCTCCGACGGCGCATCTCGTGTCAACCTCTCCGCTCTCGCCGACGCCCGACGAAGTGTCGCAGCTCGTCGCGAGCGCTCTGCCACAAATCATCGAACTCGCTCACGCCGGCGACTGGATCGCGTGCTACCTCTACGCCTACTCTCTGCACCAGGGCTTCGTCGTGCCGCAGGACCTCGAGGCCGCGCGGGACTGGTACGCGCGCACCGTCGAGCTCCAGCGTCTTCCGGTCGCCATCTTCAACCTCGGACTCCTCGCCGACCCGGCCTTCCGCCTCGTCGACCCGTTCGAGCCCTACGCCGACGACGATGTCGATGACGACGTGCTCGACGACTACGACGAGATCGACACCGACGACATGACCGACGACGGCGAGCGCCGTAACTTCGACGACCGTCTCGGTGGCGCATCGGACACACTACCGGCGGGCACCAGCACCGCCGGCGTGGACGCGCTGCGTGGAGTCGACGCTCCACCGCCGCCAGCGTTCCAGCGGGTGCCGTGGCCCAACCAAGCGGCGCTGCTCGCCTTCACGCGAGCGGCCGAGTGCCGCCATACGGTGGCGCAGTACACCTTGGCGCGCATCTACATACAGTGCTCGGAGGCACTGGCGGCCGCGCAACAGTACGGCCTCGACGCCGCTCTCGCGAACCCGAGCGCCTTTGGCGCGTCGTTCGGCTCGGTGCCGTTCGCCGAACTTGGCGAGCGTGGCTTGATGCTGATGCACCAGGTGGCCGAGCAAGACTACCAACTGGCTCTCTTCTTCTTGGCGCGCACCTACCGCACCGGGCGCTTCGGAGTGGCACCCGAACCCGCGCGCGCTCGAGGCTTTGCACTCCGCGCCGCGCAGCTGGGCCACGCGGCCTCGCAGGCGCTCTACGGCCACATGCTTCACCACGGCGAAGGCGGAGACGGTGACGTCGAGGGCGCGGTCGCGTGGTACTCGCTCGCACTCTGCCAGGGCTACGCCGCAGCGCTGATACCGCTGTGCCACGCAAAGATGGACTGTGCCACGAGTGCCGACCACGTCGTGGCGTTGGATCTGCTACTCATCGGAGCTGAACTGCTGGATCTACCTCAGGCTGCCTACGTACGTTACGTGTTCCCAGGCTGCGTGCGCGCTTCGCATGGAAAATACACACCCTGGGCGCGCGCGTGCCAGAGAGCGTGTGAGAGAGCGCGCGAGAGAGAGCCTGCGCGCGTATTGTAGATATGAGCGTACAGGCAGGCGCGGAGCGTGAGTGAGTGTGCGTGCGATGAGGCAGATATCGGTCGATGCAACGTTCTCTTGCGCCTAACTAGTACACCTTCCTATTTCTGTTTGGCCTGCCAACCTATCCTGCCTGCCTGCCTATCAATCAATCTACCCCGCATCGTCGTCGGTCGCGCTACATCATGGCTGGCACGGTATAGGAACTCGGCTGGCTCTACTCGTCGTCGCACTACATTCCGACCGACGTCTTCGAGGCCGCGAGATGGTTTGAACGAGCTGCGCACGGAAACAGCGCAGATATCCGGCGCAAATCCTTGTACGCGCTCGGTTGTATGCACGAGACCCACGAGCCGCTCTACAATCTCGAGACCGCCTTCATGTGGCACGCCAAAGCTCGACTCGCAGGCCACCGCGGCTCGGCAGAGCACTACACCACTCTACTAACCAGTACGTACATTCCGCCGTGTAGCGCGTATCATTGTGCATCTCGCTCTTTCACTCTCATCTTGACCCTATTGTGACTCGCGCGTGCATGTTACCAACCGATATCTCCACCCCAACTCATGGCGCTCGATCGCTCCTCCTGCTCGTGCCGCCCTCAGACTGGCGAGTGCGCTGGAGGGAGCGTATCCACTTGTACCTGCCCAAGCCGACGCGCACTGTGATCGAAACGCTGCTGATGCTGGCCTTGCGCGATAGCCTCACTGGCTCACCGGTCTTTCCGTCGTCGCCGTTCGTGCTGTTGCCGTACGAGATACTCTGCTTGATCTTTGAGTGGCTGGTGTACTTGCAAGCGCAAAACACGATCTCGCCCGCCTCCGGCACTGCCATCACCGCCTTCACCAATCCGAACTAAGCACGACGATGACCACGAGGGCGTTCTCGTTGTTGGCTTGTACTTTCGTTGTGATGTTCCATTGTTATTGTTTGCTCGCTCTCGCTCTCGCTCTCCCTCTCCTTCGTTTATTTGTGTTGTTGTTGTTATTGAGTTTTTGCGCGCAGGTTAATTTATCTCGCCAAGAGTTCATCAGGCGATGATTGTGTTTTATGTTGTGTGTGTTGTTGTTCTCGAACGCTCGAGAGCAGTCTGCAAGCTGTCTATTTACACCATCAATCAAATCAATCAATCAATCAATCAATCAAACTATATCAAATTCCATAAAGCTAACGACTATTTCTATCTATATCTCTCGAATGCTTTCTCGAATGCATATGCACAAGAGAGTAAACTTGACTTGACCTCTGTAAAATCAATGCTGGTGAACTGCTGGCTGATGATCAGCAGTAATCGAGTGATTTCATTCGCGCGTGTGGATACTGTTTTATAACTCGCGACGTTGGTTGCTCGTACAACAACAACAACTCTGCTCTGATACTCGTACAACAACTCCACAGCACCAGTGCACGAGGAACTCGCTCGTTACGGTGGTTTGCGCCGCTGGCGAGAATGCGTGCGTGAGTGAGTGAGTGCGAATTTACGCAGCCCACTCATCACACCACTCAAGAATGGCGTTGAACCAGTAGATCAGGTTGCAGGGGTTCAGCACCCTGCATCATCGTCCAACCACAAGCGCAATGCATCAGTATCGAGCAAGTGGCGACTCATTCGACGTCTGGTTTGCACGCGAGACGTACCAATGGTTCTCGGTCGGCAGGTAGACGAACTTGCTCGGAATGCCTCGGCGCTGCAGCGCAGTGAAGGCTCCCATACCCTGGCTGTCGACGATGCGGTAGTCCTTTCCACCGTGGATCGTCAACTGCGGCGTCTGCCACTGATTCGCAAACGCCGACGGGTTCCACTTCTGTTCTCACGATGATGGGCGCTATGAGCACACCGCGGTGCACGTTTTCACGATGCAGCGACCGCCACGCACGCACGCACCTCGTAGTTGGCATCGGCCGTGGCGTTCATCGGGTTGCCCTCCATGTCGTGCTCGGGGAACCACAGCTCCTCGGTCTCAAAGTACAACATGCGTTGATCGAAGATGCCATCGTGGCACACGAGGGCTCGGAAGCGGTTCGTGTGGCCGTTGATCCAGTTCACCATCCAGCCGCCGTACGAGGCGCCGAGACCCAGCAAGCGCGACGGGTTAATGTTCGGGTGGTTATCGATCAGGAAGTCGAGGCTGTTGAGGATATCGGTGAAGGGCTTGCCTCTGTTGCGCCACACACAAACGAACGAACGAAAACGACAATTAGTATCGTTGTCGTTGCAGCTTGCGAGGATAGCAATGAACGAACCCGTAGTCGTTTTGGATCGAGTCAGTGAACGGCTGGCCGTAGCCCTCGCTACCGTGAAAGTCGATCATGCCAACAGCGTAGCCATGCGCGGCGTAGATCTGCGGGTTCCAGCGGTACGACCAGTCGTCGCTCCACGAGCCTTGCGGGCCACCGTGGATCAAGTACGCGAGCGGCACCTTGGCTCCGTTCGGCACCGTGCCGGCCACTGGCTCCAAGTACCAGCCATGAACCGGATCGCCATTGGCGCCCTTGAACCAGAACTCTTGCGGCGTCGACATCCAGCACTTCTTGAGCAACTCAGCTGCACCATGCGAGAGACCGAGTGAGACGAAGAGCGGGTGAGTTGATCGGAGCGAGCACGCAAGTACCGTTGAAGTTGGTGAGCTGCCTGGTGGAGTTGGTGGCCGGGAACCACTGGAAGATGTTGACCGGCGAGGTCATGGACTGGCGCGCAAAGACGAGCGACGAGTCGGGCAGCACCGTGGCGCCTTGGCTCGAGTGCTCGCTAACCAGCAGCGTGATCTCGCCACTGAGCGAGACCTTGTAGAGACGGTTGCGAGCAATGTCTGCGATCGGTGGAGAGAGTGAGCGAGTGAGTGAGTGAG
>ERZ778026.2539-NODE-2539-length-18672-cov-105.057958_pt1 | contig 18672 bp, 18 predicted proteins | sample MGYA00375756_ERZ778026 | MGnify/ENA primary metagenome ERZ778026 (study PRJEB29350, sample SAMN05389820) | bioreactor metagenome | isolation source: Ammonium sulfate bioreactor | place: South Africa: University of Cape Town | collected 2014-02-18 ... | reverse complement strand
ATCATTATGAGGTGTGAAATTACGCTCCGAGTAACCGATGTACTTTTTTAAATAGGAAAAGAGAATGCACTTTCTATGAAAGAAAAATGTCCTTTTTTCAGTCATGATAAAGGTAAAAAGAACATGAAAGACTTCTTATGAGAGTGTGACATATTAAAAATTCTGAAGATGCGTAATTGGGATATGAAATCCTTTTTTTTGTTAACTTTTATTTATTTGAAAGAAATGAAATAACAGTATTTCCTATCGACTAAGAAAATAATATTCAATAGCAGTAGAAAATGCGGCAAAACCAATACCACCGATGAGACCAGCTTGAACTCCAGCTAGAGAAAAACAAACAAGATAATGATATAAATTGATGTGTTTGTTTGTTTTGTTGAAACATACCCCGTAGACCGAGTAAACCACCAGTGAGAAATCCAGCAAAAGTACCATTTCGAATATCTGATTTTCCACGATACTAAAAAAGAAAAGAAATGATTTGAAATAATTGAAATTCTTGTTCGATATTTCCTTACTGATTCAATGTTACATTCAATTGTACTGAATATTAAACCAACAACAGCAAAATTCTTTGCATAACTCAATGATCTCGCTTTCATTTCTCTCCAAACATCTTTGATAGTTGGTGTTGCACCCGGTGTTGCTGTTTGAATCGTATACATCGGATCAATACTTGACGTAAACACACCAAGACCAATACCCATCAAAAAGCCTCCACCACAACTGAAGATCGCTTTCAACGTACAACTTTCCATAAATTTTCGTATTCGAACTTCCTGAGGAGCCATACCGGCCATGCCCATTCCCGGTATGCGATTTGCTTCATCACTTGGTAGCATTCGATTATTAATTCCACCCCATTTTCGTTGTGAGCCCATCAAATGGTCAAGTACAGAGAAAATCTTTCGATCGTCATCGGTTGCTGGTGGACCTTGATTAATTGTTTGTGTCTCTTTTTTCACAAAAACATACGGATGATAAACACCTCCGATCATAACTACAATAAAATAAAAATCTTATTGTTTGATTTTCTTATTCGGAACAATATTTATTTGTTTATTTATTGAAAGCATATTTAATTTGTTTGGTTTTTTTTTCGACTGTTTTTACATTGAAATGACTACATTTAGAAAAAAAATAGAGATATATCGATTAAATAAAATAGAATATACAACATTGAAAAAGAGAAAATGACTAGAATTGAACGACAATGACTATGTTTAAATGAGATTTGGTTTTTGTGTGATACGAGATCGTTCGTATGTGCCACTTTGTGAATGTGACCGTGTTGGACGATTGAGATCGTTTAGATCGAAGAATTGAGCATCACGGTCTGTTGGCGAACGAATTGAATCTATCGAAGAAGAACAAAAATTCAATCAATAGGCAAGAAGACGAGAGAATTTGTTTTCATACCCATGGAAACACTTGATAATGACGAAGAGAGATTTGCATTGAGACAAGCTGCAGCTGACGAAGCCGAATAATGATGATGATGATGTCGGAATGTATGATGATGATGCAATGACGCATGACGTGTACCATGATGACCCATTAAACTATTGCTCACTCCACTTGTACTCGAGCCATCTTCATGTTCGTCTAATGATGGTAAACAAGTTTCAACCATAGCTTCTAACCAATTGACAAACAATTCAACATTATCGGGATTTTGTCGTGAAACAGTAAATGGACCAGCGAAACGCCATAAACCACCGAAACCACACGATTGTAGATAGCTGAGTTGTTGTTGTTGTTGACTGGCATCATCACCGGCTGAACAAGCGATCATTTGATAGATTATGGATTGAACCGATGCTAAGATCGATTCATCGTGAGACAGTGAAAGAACGGAATTGATTTTTGCATCAAGTAGATTATGTATAACAGGAAATACTTTCGAGAAAACTGTACTCGATTCCGAAAGATATTCGTAGAGAATTCGCATTTCATTTTCATCGGATGTATTACGAACAAGTGTGGCTAATACGGTTAATAATAATGCTTGCGTTGATGTATCAGTTAGAACATCAGGATCTAACAAAAGATTCGTTTCTGAACTTGCCTAAAAACACAGAGAAGAAAACAAATACGAATGAGTTCTATTTCGTGTTTTATCGTACTTGATTTGATTGTTGTGCTTCAGGCAGAATCTGTGGTGTTACCGAAATCGTTGGTACCGATGGTTTGACTTGTTGTAATTGTACGAGTGTCGATGCAGGTTTAGTTAAAATTCTCGGTAGAGCATTTTCAATATCCACCGATTGATAGTACCGAGTATGTGGTGGTAAAGATAACAATCTCGATGCATTTCCTCCACCGATTTTTCGTGTTTTATCTAAATAGGATAGATCCCAAGCTTTTAATCGTCGTGCAAAAACACTTTGTTGAACATTTAGTGACGTTGAACCGGCAATATCAGCAATGGATGTGCTCGAATGTGATTGAGGTAAATGCGATAATTGATTTGGATTGTTCGATGATGGAAGATTCGATGATGCTGATGTTGCTGTTGTCGATGTTGTGTTCGATGTTGGATTGAAATTCGAACGATTTTTAACTGGACAACGTGTTCGAACTTCTTCGACAACGCTAACAAGAGCGGCGAGATAGGGCACTGATGTTTGTGTGACTTTGAATTTATCATGTGACTCAGATTTAGCAACAATACTTAACAAAGTCGAAAGTACACGAGTCGTACGAACGACTGTCGATTGAACTGGATGTCGGAATCCTAGATAATAGAAGAAAAAAACAAATTCAATTCATCAATCATTAACTCTGGAATTTAGTTCGAAAGATAAAATTCCTTTGTCTGTCGAAAGTGTATTTAAACGAACGAAATTTCAGTTGTAGAACATGAAATATTCGATTAAAATGAATACATTTTATTTGATTAGTTTACTTGCTATTGTTAGTTTGACATTGGCTGCAACGACAAATCAAATTCTTAGTAAAAATGCATCATTCGTCGAAACTGTTGATGATGAACATCTTTCGACAGGTGATACTTTATTAACAACAACTGAAAGTTCTGAGTACGGATAAATGTTTTTTTCTTTCTTTCTTTTTTCGTTAATCGATTTCTCGTTTTTAGTCAAAATGGAACAGATTTTTCAATTAATTTTTCTACAAACAACGAATCGAATCATTCGAATGTTCACGAGGTTCATCTTCGTTTCAACGATGAATCATCGACTCAAGAATAGTTCTTTCTTTTTACCTTTAATTAAATGTCCAACAAGTGCAAAATTAAAATTTGATTTAAACGAGAGACCCATACTGGCATCTAATTGTTTGAATTGCCATTCCAATGGTTCACGTGCATCCATCATAATTCTTTCTAATGTTTGTTGTTGATGTGTGCTCGTATTTTCGAATAAACTTAACATATGATCAAGCGTATGAAGATTTTGTTCGAGTAGAGCTAAGCCTGACGCGTATAATTGTGTTTCTTCTAATTGAAGAATAGAAAGTGCAATCCAAAACATAAATTTATGTATTTTTGATTCCGGTGAGAGAAGAGGTAATAAACGAGTTAAACACATAATAATTGAATCGATGAGATCAATATCAGAAAATGATTCGAGTGCTTTGATTAAAATTCGTAGCATGGCTTTGATTTCTCCGTCGCTCGTCGTTTTCGATATACAACCATAGACAATGATGGCTCGTGGTTGTAGAGCCGGATTAAATTGAAAAGCAAAACGTTTAGCTAATTCTTGCCATTGTGCTAACCATTCACAATCGGGAATATCATTCATGCAAGCTTCCATTAATTCGAGAAGTGTATCTGTAATTGTTTCGAGTGATGGTAAACCCATTCGTTCGGGTTGTTCGATGGTTGGCGAATAAGCATTTGTGATTGTCATTGAACGTTCAGTGGGTATCGGTGGTAGTTGTTTGTCTGGCGAGAGTATTTGACTTGAATGATGATGTTGTTGCTGTTGTTGTTGACGAATAATTCCCGTACGAAATGCAATGACACTTGCAGATTTGACTTTCGATAGACCGAAAAGAGCGTAGAATTTCGGGAGAGAAAATTCGGCTAATGATAAACGAAGAACTCGTTGTGTTTCATCACTAAATTGTGGTTGTGAACATGTACATAATGAATGTAAAATGTTAATAACAAGTCCGTGTGTCGATGCACGAAGTGTCAGCGGACCTGTGCTAACTAATAAAGTGACAATATGAAATAGGAATGGAAGATGTGATGCAACATCTAATGAATTATTAAATGAAAGCATAAGTAAATATCGAAGTAGAATGGCGATATCATCCCAAATGAGATGTTGTTCGAGAGTTGGTGTCGGTGATAGACAAGTTTTTTCGATGAGACGACAAAGACGACCGATGACTTTTCGTGAAAATAGCAAAGCATTTGAACTTGCTAGAGCTACGGCTGTATCAGCTAAGATTTCAGCAGGCAACGAGCCCAAACCACCCAAAACTGATCGTTTTATAAAGCAATCCAAGACAATATCTAATAGATCACTAACTTGTCCAACATGAGACCAAATCTTGGCTTGAATCGATGGATACATATCGTCTTCTTCGATTGTTAACGTAATTAATTTATCCAAAATCATCGATACTTTAGCTCGTTTATTATCATCATTTTGTTTACAAAAACGTGTTAAATTCGGCAACCATTTGGTCATATATTCCAAACAGAGATGTTTCAATTCAATAGTCGAATTTCGAAAACCTTCGATACATTCTTCGAGAAATTCTAATGTCAAATGAGCTTCTTTCAATGCTAATTTTTCTGAAATTGTCTTAATAAATATCGTATTATTCGATGGAATACATAAGCCCGATGATTCAAGTAATTGTCCTTCGATACGTAGATCAAATGTTTGTGTTAATGCACAGAGAAGATTGTAGGCAGCTGAACGTAACGATGGATCAAGTGAACCGAGATTGAGTAAAGCAATATTGAGAAGTGTTCCAGGAACGTCTTTTGGACGAATTTTATTATGAATTTGAATTGAATCCGGTTGAGCTAATTCCCATCGAGTTCGAATGTGAATAATCGCTTGAACGATATTATCACAATCGTTATGAATAAATGACAGTGGACCAGTTTCATTTGCAATTGTCAATGTAAATTGATTATCATCGACTAGACAAACTTCTTCGATTTCTGATGCATAATAAACATCATTGAGTAGAACACTATGACCGAGAACTTTCGTTTTTTCACTTGATGTTACTTGAATAGCTTGTGGTCCGACTTTAATTGCAACTTTCGTGTCTTTATGTGATAATTTCAAAGCATTATTAAAAACTCGAAGATCTTCTTCGAGTGATAACGTATGACCAGGTAATTTCTGTTGATCAGGTTCAATAAAATCATTTAACCGTGAAATATGATCAAGAAATATTAATTTTCTCGTTCCTTTGATCGTCGAAAGGATTCGATCATGATATTTTGTATATTCTCGTACCCAAGAATTACAATTGTAGACATAACATGCTTGAAGATTATAATAGAAACAATCAGGCATACAGATAAACCATTTCGATAGATAGTCGGTTTTAAAACGATTATCCGTACATGTATGAGTAAAATCCACGACTAATTCGAATGGTTTCGCTTGAAATGGTTTTAGCGTGAGAAGAACATGATAAATCAACAAATCACAATTCATTTCATTGACTTTAAAACGACGAGCAATGTAATAAAATACCGGATTATGTTGTTTACTAAATCCAGCCTGATAGAATATATTCAACGCTTTCAACGATTTGAATTCTTCTCGTTCATGCATTTGAGTTTTCGCCATGAGTTCTTCGAATTTCGTTGCTGTCATATCATACGAAATCCATTGTGAATCCAATGGTCGATGATCAGGCGGTCCTAAATACGCTAATAGCGTTGCCATTTTATCGAAAGGACGTCGTCCGATCGCTTTATGATCTCGTCCACTCGATAGATAATCGCCGATTTTCTCTTGATGATACCATAGTAATCGATGTAAGGCGAGAACATTGGCATCGCTGATGTACGACATTGGATAGGTCGGTGAAAGCGATGTTGAATCGTGTCGATTGTTGTTTTCGACGATTTGTTGTTCGTCCGATGGAATCAGCGTGTTGAGATTGATTGGTTCGCTGATTGAGGAAACAAATTCCGTGGCTAAGACAAATGCCGAACGGAGGTAATCGTTGAAACAACGCATGTGAAATTCTTTGGTGAAAATGAGATTATTGGCGATGTTCTGAAGGATTTTTGAGACGAGAGTTAGACCACGTTTGATACGAGGCAGAGGTTCGGAATCGACAATGCCGAATTCATGTGGTAAGACCAGTGCAGGATTGAGAAAACGAAGGAAAATAACAGTTGAAACCGCCTGAAAAAAGGGGAGAAAAAGTTTGATTACAAAAAAACGAATTCGAATTAATTTGTTTTGCGAATACTTGTTGAGGATGTTGAGGAAATCTTTGTTGTACAACTTGATACAAACACGAACATAGAATTCTCAATTGTAATGGAAATTGTGGTGCCGAATCGATGATAGCTTGAAAAACATCTTGAGTTAATAGACGAAGATTCTTTCGATTTTCATCTAATTGTTCGTGTTGTTCGATGCGTGATGGATCAACTTCGTAGGACAGCAAATCAGCAATGAACATTTTCGCTAGAATCGGTGCGAATAAATTGTACAAATAATGTGAACCGTAGAGTTTGAAGCAGAACAACATGATTTTCGTTGGCAAACCATTGCCACGTAGGATTGTTTGATAACAATCAGCTAATTCGACTTCTTTAGCAAACATATTGAGTAATAATTGATGAAGCAAATGTTTAGCATCGAAAATTGTGACAAAAACACGAGCTAATTCATCCTAAAGAGAGAAAGACGATGATGAAGACACAAAACGAAAAAAAAAGGTTCGAACCATGTATTGAAGTGAAACAACATTGGCTAAAGCCATGGCAATTGGTAGTTCGCCTTTATCCCCGATCATTGTCACGAGTTCGACGAGTCGTTCGAACCGATCGGCAAGAACAGTTTCAGCAAGTGTATCGAATTCAGTTCCTTGTTGAAGAATTTGCGTTAGAACTTCCATAAAAGCCGCTCGAGTTTGCGGATCACGATGATAACCGAGTGCAATACTTCTCATCAGACCACTTTCAATATTCGCTGCCAACAAATTCGACATGGCAACAATCGTTGAATTTCGAAGTGACTGTTGTTTTTGTTGCAATTGATTGATCATTTGTGATTGTTGTTGCTGCTGTTGCTGCTGCGATTGATTCGTTAAATTCGATGTTGTTCGCTCGTTATTTGTTTGATGATGATCAGGCAGCGAACTTTGATCGTCATTCAAATCATCGCCACAATCATTTAGAAGATTCATGAATAAAGTAAAATATTTCAAAAACAATTGAGATTTCGCTTCCATCAAATCGCCTCGATCACTTTCTTCGGGTTGCAATGGAAGCGAATGAAGAAGTGAAGCAACAGCTTCCATCGATGCTTGATCTAATTCTCTTGTTAAATGTTGATATTGATCGACAACCAATTGTGATGTTGTCACATTGACACTACTCGAAACACCGACACCCGCAGCTGATTGTCCGAGAGCGTGAACTTGATTGAATTGATGTGAATTACCCATGATCCAATCGGTGAGATATTCGACGAGTTTATTTCGAAATTTAATTTCCTGTCGAAATGATAAATCATCTCGTCGTTTCATCATCGATTCAACTAGCTGACAAACACGTATTCGTATGGCAACCGAGCCAACACTCGTATCCAAATGTCTCGCATAGCGAACGATATTCAAAACAAGTTGTTCTAAACTATTGACCGTAGCTAAAGGATTTTCATTGTTTTGTTGAGTTCCAGCACGAGCACTGGCGGCTGTCGTGTTCGAAGTTGGATCGTTCGATGGACTGCCAACGATCGATGGCGATGAACCTGACGCATTATTTGGCACGCCGAGCGTGTTCGATGAGCCACTCGTCGTTGCTGAACCATCGAGCGCATTTTGTGCGGCTTGTTGAGATTTCATTTCGAAAACTGAACGCATAATAACAATGACATTGTCGATAAATTGTGTATTTTGTTCCGAAGAAATGACTTGACCATTGGAATCGAAGAATTTATCGACTTGAATTTTAATTTGATCGAATAGAATCGGATAACAAAGTGGATTCAATTCATGACCAAGTAAATCTTGAATATGTCGTTGAATTTGCAAGCCAAATTTTTCATTTTGACAAACTAAATATTTCAAACAATCGCCAATGAATTGCGTCACAGGACAATAATGTAGATCGGAACTAACAGGTTCCATCGATGTACGACGAGTATCAACCGGAATACCATGTTGACCTGGCCGATTCTTAACCGGTAACCAAACGCTGCCTAATGCACATAAAAATCCCGTCATATTCGCCCATTCATGAAAAACATCTTCGATTTCATGTTCACTTGAATGGACGCCACCTGCTCGTCGTTTTCCGAATTTAATATAACCACCGCCTGTTAAACTACTTGTTTCACTTCCTCCGACCGATGGTGAACTGGCTGTTGAACTTCCCGTACTGAAATCATCGATTCTCTTCGGATAAATCGATAAGAATTTCGCTAAATGTTGTTGACTAACGAATGTATCGTACCAAGCTTGTTTATTTCCCGGTGTGGCATATTCAATTCGTCTTAATAACGAAAGAATTTTCTTTTGCAGAGCATTTCGACCAGTTGTCACTAAAGTCGTCGATGCAGCTGATAATTCCATGTAGATATTATAATTTGGTAAAAGTGCGAGAACAGCTGTTTCATCGAAACCAAAACGAATATCTGCTTCGTAGGCAAACAGAGCAAAACAAGACATGGCTATTTTCACGGCTTCAGGATCAATTGACCAAAGATAAATAAAGAAGACAATTTCAAGTTTGGTATGTGCATGTTTAGCCATGGGAATATTCGAACCTAGATATGCATTATCTTTATGATGTAAAAGAAACGCATTTCGTAGAACGAGAATTTCTCTCAGCCATCTTAAAACCGATGTATATTCATAGATTTGATGAAGAACTAATTTTTGTGAAATTGAAAATAGAACTTGACTTGAAATCGACCAGAATGTATTGATCGATGCTTCGGGATTCCAAAGTTCGATATTTCTTGTTTCATGTAAAACTAATAATGATTCCATAGCTGCATGTGCAACATCGGGCATCATCGAAGTATCATGAACAAGTGAAACAAGTCCATTGATTAATTCGAATGTTGACATTTGCGTTTCATGATCGAGCTTATTCGGATTGTGTAACATTAAATATGGATCAACAATAATTAAACGAACGATCCATAGTAGTAGTTCACGATTATTGGGTCCTTCGTCATAAGCTAGACGATCGGCTGCTTTCGATTTAAATGCTTGAGAATATTGTGAACGTAATTGTTGAGGATATAGGAGAATATCTTTGAGTGTACTAACACCAGTTATACCCGAAATTCGCAAAGGTGTTGTTGAAAATGTTGATGATTGTGAAACTTTATTTAATGTATCGGTAAACATATTTCTCAATTCGCCAGCTTTCGAATAAACAATATCGATTTGTGGCCACCAAGCTAAACGTTTCTGTGTGATAATTCGATAGAGTGCTTTGACAAGAACATAATGAAACATAGCTGGCGACGATAAATTCAAACAAACTTGTAAAACTTCGTTATTATGCGGATTTAATCTTAGACAAGCAAGAAAAAATTCGATCATTAATTCTAAATCGACATTGATCTTTTCCTGTCCACGTGAAAATGGTTTCATTGGATTGAATAGAATCTGTTTCAAATCTCGAATAACTGAATTGACTAAAACGAACAACACATTATTCGAATCTTTATTATTGATATATGTTGCTGCTTTGCAAATTTTGACAAATGTTATAACAGCTGCTGATTCAGTTCCACCGGCTGGATGCTGTTTGCCCATGACTTGAGCATGCAATTGACGTTTTAGAGCGTCGACAAAATTTCGTTTACGTAAATGTTCAGCTGAACACGGACCACCTTTTTCTAACGCATAAACGAGTTCTTCGAGAATAATCGGACAAAGAACGAGTAACATCATTTGTAATGGCCAAACATATTGAACTTTACGACGATTAGCTTCACCGAATGAATCGAGTAATTCAAATAATTTTTCACAATTATCTGTTCAAACAAAAAATCAACAAACATAAAAAAAAAAGGTTATTATGACCTCAAGTCTTACCGCTTAATTCAGCGTTTGGTCGTTTTTGTAAGTCGGTAAATTCTTCCGGATATGTGTCTAACCAATTCCATATTGCCTTTGAGAAAATAATATAAATATTTTTTTGTCCTCCTGCTCTATTTTTATTTTCTCATTACCTTCTCGACACTTTTCACTAATTCAGTATGATGAATTTTTTTTAATAGTCTCCATTTCTGTACTTCCTCTATTCAAACAAAGAAGAAAAAAACGGGGTCAAAAAACAATTCGATGTCGTTTTTTTTATCTTCTACCGTTCAGTAGACGTGTTAATTTCAGCATATCAACATTCATATGTTGAATAAGATCGAGATCTCCGGCTTCACATGTTTCCTCGCCCGATGCAATCAAACATTCAAGTCTAAACAACAAACAAATTACAACATCAATGAAAAACAAACAAACAGAAAGAAAATCTCTACCTCGATACAACTTTGCTGAAAAGTGTACTGAAATTGTTGACACTCAATGCGAATAGAACATTCGATGCTAATTGTCGAACATGTTGAACAGTGATTCCATCGCCAGGAACGTTTAAAAGCTAGAATTTAGTTTTGAGTTTTTTTTCTTCTAATGAAACAGAAAAAAAAACTTGAATTACCTTGCACACAACTGGTAATAACTTATTTACATAGATCGCTTCATCCAATCGACTTGTTATGAAATCTTTCGTCTGTAGAAAAAAAATTCGACTCGAAGTTTTTCGAATAAAAAATAAATTACATTGGCTAAACATTGTTCAACAGCATCGAGTACAATTAAATATGATTCATAGATGTTCTTCTCTTGATCATAACCGCCGAATCTCTGAAGAGAAATTCGTTTGGATCAGTTTATTTTCTCAAATAAATTTCTGTACCGTATTGTCGATAGTTTTGAGAATATCTGTTAAACCATTGATAACCAGTGAAAATTTAAATCGACTTAGTGCGATTAAACATTCCTTATTTTGTTCTAAATTCAAACGCATTTGATTTGTCAATTCGCCACAACGAATTGGCAACTAAAGAAGAAACAAACAATTTGAAATTTATCTTTGTCGTTGTTTTTTTTTGGCTCAATTGTAAATAAAAACCTGATCTTCGAATCGTTCGATTAATGCCGAAACCCATTCAACGGGTTTCGATGTCGACATAATTTCTTAATCAAGACAAGACAAAATCCCAACTCGCACTAAGACGAGAAAAAAAAACAAGACGACATGGAATGGAAAAGAAAAGAAACAGGAATGAGGATCCTGTTCTCTCGTTGAAAAACTCTTTTTTTTTCTTCTTTTTCTGTGACTATATTTTGACGTCAATAATAAAAAGCGACATGATTATAGAGGACTTATTCTATCCAATCAGAAAAAGAGCTTCATCTTGTTTTTCTCTTCTTCTATTTATTTATTCATCAGAAAACTATCATCATGGCGAATCGATTAGTTCTTCTTCGTTCACAAATCAATCGTTGTTTTAGTACGACTAATCATCTTTTTCAACAAGCTAAAGCAACCGACGGTTCGTTAGTGACGCCGCCAACACCTGTCTTCGGTTTAGAAGGTCGTTATGCATCGGCATTGTTTTCGGCAGCATCGAAACAAAATCAACTTCAACAAGTCGATGCTGACTTTCAAAAACTTGACAATCTCTTAACACAAAATAAATCCTTTGCCGATTTATTTCGTAATCCGGGAATAACACGAGATCAACGTTTAGCGCTCATCAATGACTTAGGTTTATCTAATTTGACTAAGACAACACTCGAAACCTTAGTTGACAATCGTCGAGAGAAGAAATTAGCCAAATTTGTCACTGTTATGAATCGTTTAATGGCTGCTAACCGAGGAGAACTGTTATGCCGAGTTGTTACAGCTAAACCATTGGATTCGAAATTACGTTCCGAACTCGATTCTGTTCTCAAACAATTTAGTAAGAAAGGTGAAAAAGTCAATGTGGAAACCGTAATTGATCCATCGATTATGGGCGGAATGATTGTTGAAATCGGCGATCGTTATATTGATATGAGTATTTCGAGTAAAATTAAAACTTATACCGATATATTAACAAGCAATGTTTAAAACCAATGAACATTTCTTTGTGTTTGCGTTTTTTTGTCCTCTTTTAGAATAAAACAAAGAAAGAAATTCCTCTATTTCTCTAATTAGTACTTGTCGTTTTTTTTTATTCTACTAAATTACAGACTTGTTTGAATTGAAATGAAGAATCCTCAAAGATAACAACGAAAATATCAGCTTTGTCGATAAGATAGGAAAAAAGAACTAAATGTAAATACCAAACGTCAGTTTTTTTCGAAATAATAAAACATTTAGCAGTCACGAACAAAAATAGATAAATAAGTAGAACGTCTCAGTAAGATTTCGTACTTAACCAAGAACGTTCGCAGTTCTTACACCTCAGATCGTATGCCGAAAGTATTTCCTTGGCAAAGAGTTAACAATGACAGTAAGTTCACTGTTGATATCTCGGATAGTTATGTTCTTGTTTTTAAATTAGCTAATCGAATCATTAGAATCAATGATCCGACTGGTAGAACTGGAAAAGCATTTATTGTAAGTTGAATTTCATTCGATTGAATTCGATTCAATGTGTGTGTTTGAATAGAAAAATGGAATATCAACAACGAAATATAACATCATAACGTTTCTACCGAAAAATCTCTTCGAACAATTCCGTCGTTTAGCCAACATTTTCTTTTTATTCATTCTCATTCTTCTCTTCATCCCGCAAATCAGTGCACTTCAACCGATTACAACTTTATTTTCATTAATTTTGGTTCTTGCTGTCACGGCAATTAAAGATGCTGCTGATGACATCGTTCGTTTCAAATTCTCTAAATATCTTATACTCATTCTTTTTGTTGCTTATCTAGGCGAGATATCGAAGTGACCGACAAATTAATAATCGACGGACAGATTTATTACTCTATCAAGTCTATCGATCGATCTTTTGGAAAGATATTCATGTTGGTGATATCATTCGACTGAAGAATAATTGTTTTGTGCCTGCTGATATGATTTTGATTTCATCAAGTGATGCAAATGGTTTAGCTTTGATTGAAACTGCTGAATTAGACGGGTAAATGAAATCGATATTGAATTCAAAATGAAGAGGATTGTTTTTTTGTTGTTGTAGGGAAACGAATTTAAAACCTCGAGAAGCTTTGCTGGAAACCAATCGATTGAGAGATAATATACAAAATCTATCGAATTTTAAAGGTAGAGATCAGATTTTTTTGGTAAGAAAAAAAAGAATTTTTTCTGTAGGAGAACTCGAAGTCGAACCACCGAATAATAATCTATCGAAATTCGAAGGTAAATTAACTTGGAATGGAAAAGTTTTTGCATTGAAAAATGATAATGTTCTACTTCGTGGAACTCGATTGCGGAATACTGAATGGATAATCGGAGGTAAATTTCTCGTGAAAACAATAATTGACTTTTTATTTCGAATTGAAATTTCAGTTGTTTGTTATACGGGTTCCGATACAAAACTCATGCAAAACAGTGGCAAACCGAAATTCAAACGAACTAAAATCGATCATTGGCTGAATAAGATTATTCTTGGCGTAGGAGATAGATTTCTTCGAAGACATTTTTTCTTTATGAATATTTTCGTAGATTTTCGGTTTTCTATTTCTAATGTGCTGTATCATGACAGTCTGTTGTGGCTTTTGGCAATACGAAACAGGCTTTAATTTTACGGATTATCTTCCATTGGAACCATCGATTTCATCGGATCGGTATACAAGTGCTTTGGAAATCAGTGGTTTAATCTTTTTTTCGTATATTATTCTTTTGAATACGGTCGTACCGATATCTTTGTATATAAGTATTGAATTTATCCGACTTTTTCAATCGAAATTAATCAATTGGGATATTCGAATGTACGATGAACCGAACAATGTCCCGGCACAAGCACGGACAGCGTCATTAAACGAACAATTAGGACAAATTGAATATATTTTCTCGGACAAAACAGGAACTCTAACTCAAGTAGAATTAGATTTGTAATCTGAAAGTAAACTTGTTCATGATTTAGAATGTAATGACATTTAAAAAATGTTCAATTCGTGGTCATTTCTTTGGTGATTTAACTAATGATACGAGTTATCAAACAACACCAGTTGAATTCGAAAATCCAACGGAGAATTTCGTTTGGTACGATCGAAGTTTAATTAATTCCATCGAACGAAATGATGATAAAAATGTCGAACAATTTTTTACACTTCTGGCACTTTGTCATACAGTCATGACTGAAGAAAGAAACGGCAAAATCATCTATCAAGCTCAATCACCCGATGAAAACGCACTTGTTTCAGCTGCACGTTCATTTGGTTATGAATTTCTTGTAAAACGACAAACTTCTTCACACACATTCAACTCAACTTTCATTTAAAATATTTAGGCTCGTACACAAAACAGTATCACAGTTCGTTTCCGAAAGAAACCTAAAACCTACGAATTACTACATATTCTCGATTTTAATAACTATCGAAAACGAATGTCGGTCATCATTCGTTACAAAGGCAAAATTATTCTGTACTGCAAAGGAGCAGATACAATGATCAAAGAACGATTGCATGCATCGGAAAATCAGATTCTCACGATCACAGATGAACATTTACACGTAAAATTTCCTTGTTTTTGACTGATCAATCAATGATTGATTGATTTAGAAATCGGCATGTGAAGGTTTGCGAACGTTATGTTTAGCTTGGAAAGAACTCGATGCAAATGTTTATGAAATTTGGTCGAATAAACTGAAACAGGCAGCTGCAAGTATGCAGAATCGTGACGAACAAATGGATCAATTGTACGAAGAAATCGAACGAGATCTGTTGTTAATTGGCATGACAGCCATTGAAGATAAATTGCAAGACCGTGTACCGGATTGTATTGAGAATTTGGCACTTGCAGGAATCAAAATTTGGATGCTAACCGGAGATAAAACTGGTAGAGACAGTCGAGTTTTTTTTTCTGTTAGATTTAGAATTTTGTTTTCAGAAACTGCAGAAAATATTGGTCTTTCATGTCGTTTGCTAACTGATGACATGATTTTGAAGAAAATCGAAGGTGACACTGAAGTCGATGTTCGTCGTGAACTCGACGAATTTCGAACGGAAATGATCGAGAACATTGAAGAATATTTTCATGTGACGATTGATAAAGAAAAACGAATGCATTGGAAGGATATTTCCAGTGCGAATAATGACTTTCCTGGATTTTGTTTGTTGATCACTGGTGGAGCTCTATTTCATGCGTTATCAGAAGATTTAAAATTGAAATTCTTGGAATTATCAACCATGTGTAAATCAGTGATTTGTTGTCGTGTAACACCATTACAAAAAGCTCAAGTAGTTGAATTAATTATGAATAATGATAATGTCGCAACTTTAGCCATTGGCGATGGTGCAAATGATGTTTCGATGATTCAAAGTTCGTGTTTTTTTTTTGTTGAGAATCCGAAAGAAGACTTTTCGAATTCTAGAAGCACATATTGGCATTGGAATTAGCGGACAAGAAGGTCGACAAGCGGTTTTAGCGAGTGATTTTAGTATTGGTCAATTTCAGTTTCTTGAACGATTGTTACTTGTTCATGGTCGATGGTCGTACATACGTATTGGCAAATTTTTGAAGTATTTCTTCTATAAAACTTTTGCATTTACATTTTGTCAATTTTGGTTTGCAATTTACTGTGGATTTTCTGCACAAGTAAAACGAGAAATCAAAATAGACGAAGAAAATATTTCAATTTTAGACAATTTTCGATTCATTTTTTGTGACAACCTACAATGTTCTCTTTACAACATTTCCTGTTTTAGCTTTAGGAATTCTCGATCAAGTCAATTTGATGAAAATTCTCTTTGTCTTTGATTTATTTTTCTTTGTAGGACGTCAAAGCAAATCAGTCCTTAGCAAAACCTCATTTGTAAGTCAAATATACATATATTTCGATTACAAAATCTCTTTTAAGATATAAATCCGGTCCGAAAGATCAATATTTCAACAAACGAATATTCGTTGAATGTGCATTTCACGGTCTGATAACGTCATGTCTCATATTTTTCTTGACACATTTTTGTACATCATCGAGCACACTTCCATCGGGTATTCCGCCTACGGATTTGCAATCATTCGGCTTTATGGTTGCAACAATCTTGGTTCTAGTTGTAAATTTCGAAAATGCTCTGGAAATTTGGCATTGGTCATGGGTCTATGCTGTTGTTCTGTTTGGAACAATCGCTTTACATTTCGGTGCACATATATTAATCTATTCGACTATGTTTAAGAAGGTTTTTAAGACAAATTTTGCTGCAATTGGAGTTGCAGAACGTGTCCTATCGGATTTAACATTTTGGTTGACCTTGTTTTTGATTTGTGCAGTTTTATTCTTGCCAATTTTTGCACGAGAGTAAAATATAAGGACGTCCTTTTTTGTTCTGAACACATTCGAATTCGTTTGTTTAGATTTTTGAGAATGCGATTTTGGCCAAATGACACTGATTTAGCACGATTATCGCAAAAACGTAGTTATCGTCGTCGTCGACGACAAACTGATCACATTCGTATGGGAAGACGATCGAGACGAACTCTCGGATCGACTGTATCCATGGAGTCAGTGCTTCATTTGTTCTGTGAATACACAAAATTTCTTCTTCTTTCAGATCGGGTTATGCATTTTCGCAACAGCCGGGTTGGGGACCGATGATAACATCAGGAACTTTGAAAAACAAAGGAGTTATTAGTATTCTTGAAGAACAGACAAATTTTTAATTTCATTCACTTTTCTCGTGATATTTGTTTTTTTAATTTGATCACGTCAAAGAGAAAAATTTTATCAAAAGCCATGTTTCTTTTTCTATATGAACTCGATGATATATTTGCAACATGTGTGCGACATGTATTTGAACGAATAAGTTGTATGTCATTTCAACATAAGATCAAGTTTGATAGTAACTCAAAACGTGGGGGTATAGCTCAGTGGTAGAGCATTCGACTGCAGATCGAGAGGTCCCTGGTTCAATCCCGGGTGCCCCCTAGTTTTTTTCTTTCTCGCTCTTTTTCTCGTTATGTATGTGAGAGAAAGAGAAGGCAACAGATGTCTCTATTCATAAAGTAATTTGTACATGAAACTTACCAATCCGACAGAGAGAGATAGACAGACAAACGGTAAGTATGACAGTGCAGAAAAAAATTTGATTAAGATCAAAGATCAAAATATGCTTTCGAAAGTAATCAGACAAAGTTCACGTTTATTTTCGAATCTTTCGAAGAATTATATTTGTGATGCATCCATTGTCGAAGCATATCAAACAAATCAACAATTTAAATCGATTGTTGATGAACAACACCATAAATTTTACTATCAAAATGATCAACAGATAAAATCACAACCACCTTCTGTTTTTCAAGCAATTCCATCGGGTTCTTCACTTCCCGACAATCATCAACATCTTACAAAGTAACTTTATAAAGAATTCTTCGATGAAATCAATTCTAATCTTCTTTTTCGTTCAACGAAGGTCATCACTTGATGAATTTATTGAACTTACATTTTGGAATGAACGTAGTAAAGGAAAATTTCCAGGTATGCTTGGCATGGATTTTCTATCGATTAAACATGGATATGTCAAATGCCAGTTACAAACTCGTGAAGAACTGTTAGCACCGAATGGTTATCTTCATGCAGGTGTAGTTGTTACTTTAGCTGATACAGCCTGTGGTTATGGTTGTATAAAATCAAAACCATCGGATTCGATATTATTTACAACTATTGAACTTAAATCAAATTTTATGGGAACAGTTAAACCACCAACGGTGATCACGTGTGAAGCTCATTTATCTCATGGAGGACGAACAACGCAAGTTTGGGATGCTGAAGTCAAAGATTCAGAAAAAAACAAGAAGATTGCCGTCTTTCGATGTACTCAATTGATTATTTATTAGATCTTTTCTTTTTTATACGTACATGTAGTTGTTCATATTGAAATTGATTAAAAAAAACATCGATGATTTAAGATACAAAACTATTATTTAAAAACGATCCTACTTATCAAGTTAGTAGAGTCATTCATATCAGACATCGTACATTTGTTCGGGTTGCAAAAGAAACAGTTCATCGAAATCTTCAAGCTAATTATGTTGACGAATATCGTTATAGTCTTCTTTTAGGAGATAATAAAACGATACATTTATTCATTTTTAATTATCCACTCTGATTCATGGTTGTTTTTGATCGATATAATCTCGATTTAATTTCATCATTAGAATCTAGCTGATCACTTACATCAACAACAAGTTTGTTTCAATTAAAATCATGCATGTCAATTGAAAAACTTCTTTATAGTTCTTTCTTTTTGACCTATGGGGACACATATGTAAGCAAACAATTTTTGTATCACTCT
>ERZ778026.2516-NODE-2516-length-18841-cov-10.029330_pt1 | contig 18841 bp, 14 predicted proteins | sample MGYA00375756_ERZ778026 | MGnify/ENA primary metagenome ERZ778026 (study PRJEB29350, sample SAMN05389820) | bioreactor metagenome | isolation source: Ammonium sulfate bioreactor | place: South Africa: University of Cape Town | collected 2014-02-18 ... | reverse complement strand
CCCGTCGTCAACGAATGGCCGCGTATCGTGTTGACGGCCCTCGAGCGCTTGAACGACGCGCAGAGCACCGAGGCCGGCGTGCACGAGCTGACCGACTTCCTGGCGCGCCTGAACCTCGCCATGCGCCGGCAGCTGGCCGCCGCCGACGCCGGCACCGCGACGCCCAAGGCCGCCAAGGAGCTCGCGCTCATGATGGCCAACTTCCGCGTGCTGCTGCGCTCGCTGCTCGCCACCACGCTCGACAACTCGACCCTCGGCGCCCGGCGCAAGGTCGTGCGTCTGCTCGCCGTCGCGATCGACGAGCAGCCTGCGCTCTCGCGCGACTTCCTGCTGCCGGCGCTCAAGTTCCTCGTGCAGCGGTACGACCGAGAGCCCTCTCCCACGATAACGGCCACTCACTCACTCATACCCTCACTCACGCACTCATCGTCTAGCATGTCGGAGCCGGACGACGAGGACGCGCACTCAGCAGCCGGCTCGTTGGCGTCGATCATTCGCAGCTCGTCGCTGTCGCGCTTCGAGCGAGACTACGACGAGCTCTTCTCGCGCTCGACCTCCTCCTCCTCGACCGGAGGCCGCACCCACGCCGCTGGCGCAAGCTCCATGGAGCGCGAGTGCATTCTGCTCGCGATCGCCATCACACGTGCACTCCCTGACCTCGGGTGTAGCTCCGACGCATCGCCATCAGCAGCGCCTGCATCGCCCGATGCCTCGGCTGCATCGCCCGCTGCAACAACAAAGTCCAGCTCGATCACTCTCACCAAGATCCTCAAGCCATTCGTCGCCCTGATGCTCTCACGAGTATGTTATTACATGCCAGATGATGCTCCACACGATGTTGCTTGCGTCTCATGAACGTCGTTGCTCGCGCCTCCGCACGCACGTACGCACCACAGCACACTCGCAAGGAGCAACTCGCCGCCGTGAGCTGCATTCGAGGCATCGTCGAGCACGCCCCAGCCGGCTACCTCACGCCGCCCATCATCGAGCGCCTGTACCAACGACTGTTGCAGGTGCTCAATGCGTGCGCCTCATCATGGGTGCACCACCATCAAGACCTCGCTGCCGCTCCTGCTGCCGCCGCATCTGCTTCCGATGCCGACGCTACTCCATCATCGTCGCTGGAAGCCTACGCCATTCCGCGCTCGGTGTCGCCCGTGTCTGGCAGCAAGGCTCTCGGCGGCGCTCGCGGCCTCGAGTCCGACGAACCAGCCGCTGCGTCGGACTTGATCCTCGCGACGCTGTGCTCGTTGAACAAGGTCGCCGATCGCTCCGGTCGCCTGCTGCTGGCGCAGCTGCCGCGCTTGATATCGGTCAGCATCTCGTCGCTGGCGTCTCCCGATTGGCGCACGAGACACGCCGCCGCCGTGTTGTTGGGTCAGCTGCCTCAATGCAGCCAGCCGGTCAAGGTCGAGCTCCGCCACGGCAAGGGCCACTACACCTCCGAGATCGTGCACTTCCTCAACGCCTGTCGCTTCGATCCTGTACGTGCGACATCGAGCGAATGGCGACAGCAGGGCCGGGTATTCTGACCACTCGAACGCTCGCTACCATCTAGATCCGGAGTGTGCGGGAGGCAGTCGCCGACGCTCTCCAACGATACGACTCGCTCATGCCCGCGGCTGCGACTACCGTCGCCTCGCAGCCAAAGCGAGCAACCTTCTCGATCGGCACGCCGTCTGCCCTGGTCGCAACCTCGAGCAGCTCGCCGCACACCGCCTCTCCTGCAACCACTACCACTGCTGCGATTGCCGCCACTCCACCCTCACGAACAAACGACGCCAAGGTCGCTGCGATCCAACAACGCCTCGGCAAGCGAACCGAGGAGCGCAAGAAGATGCGCGACTACGTGGCACACGCACGGCAGAAGGCTGGCGGATCGCCCTCGGTGTCTGCCAATGGCTCGTTCGCGACGCCCAAGCTCGCCAACAACGCCAGCCCTGCTGTATCCAACTCCTCCATCGTCATCGAGAGGACCTCAGCGACTCCAGCCTCGGCTGCCACCTCCGAGACTCCCGAGATCATGATCTTCGTGGCGTCGAAGACTCGCGCAGCGCCCTCCATCGTGGCCAAGCCCATCGCCTCCACGCCATCGAGCGAGCTTGTCCGCGGCCGCAGCCACGACGCGCACCACACGCACCACCAAGACCACCGATCTCCGTCGCCTTCTCCACCTCGACACCGTGGGCGCTCGCAACCTTGGTCGTTGGGAGCTGGCAGCGACGATGACGACGAAACGCGCGAGCTGCATCGTAACCAGTCCGAACCAAACGACGGCAGCGACAATGACAGCATAAATGGTGGAGCGATCGATGATGACAACGATGACGATGCCGAGGCTGACGCTGTCAACGACCATGCCGGCAGTGAGTTTGATCTGCTTGCTGACCCCGACGACGATAACGACGATGACGATGACGATGACCCGCTCCTCTTCGGCAGCCACGCGTTGGAAGGCATCAAGCACCCTCCGGCTCACGCGCCACCGCCTCCGCTGCTGGCGTCAAGCGCCGTCACCAAGAGCCTGCAAGCGACGCAAGATCTGCTCTCGGGCCTCGAGGAAGTCAACCGGCGCCTCGACAACCTCTGTGTATGCTTGCCTCCGAGCTCTGATTGTCGTGTGCCGTGCCGCCGCTGCTGCATTCACTGACGAGCGCTGTGCAGATACAAACCACCGCAACGATGCCTGCTGAGCAGCCGCTTCTAGCCTCAATGCCATCGACAAGAGATACTCCATTCATCTTCGACAATGATCATCACACCACCACTTATGCTGACACTGCTTCAGATGCTGGCTCGTCTGAAGACAACGATTCCGAGCTCGAACTCCAGCTCGAGCTCGACCGACGCCAAGCCCAAGGCAGCGATAGCTCGCCGTCGTACTCCGATGCCGCAACGAGCGCCGCGACATTCGCTGCGCCAATCGACGAACTCGACGAAGTATCCATTCGCCTGGGCTTCGACACGCTACTCGCAAGTGCCGCCGACTCTCCAGATAACGCGCACGTCCTGCGCCGGTGGCTCGAGCGGCTGCTGCAGGTCTACACTCCGCTGTCGAACGCACAATGCTCGTCGCTTGGCGCGCTGGTCGAACGAGGCGCCCTCTCCAGCCCCAGCCACGATCCTCTGTAAATAACCTCTTCTCCTTGTCCGCTCACACCATCTCGCGTGTCTCGCTCCCATCGATTGCCCTCGCTTGCCCGAGATTCCTTTTCGCTCTCTCGCGAGCAAAGGCGGGAATCGGTAGTCGAGCGATAGTAGGCTTAGGTGTAGTGGCGGCGCGGTACTGCAGAAGCTCACACTGCTTTCGCTCGTCATTCGTCTCGTTCGCTCGTCGCTCGCGCATCTCTCGATCTCTCGCTCTCGATCTCTCTCTCTCTCTCTGCGCGCGTGGTGTCGTGGGCCTGCGTGCAAACACAACTAGCAGCATCTCATGGCCTCCCCACCGAGTGTACCACCACAACTGAGCGAGCCGCAGCAGCAGCAGCAGCAGCAGCAGCAGCCGAACACAGCGTTACAGACACCTGCCCCACCCGGCACACCTGCTGCTGCTGCTGTGCGAGTATCTGCCGCTCCGCCCACGCCCGGCGTCCGTGTACACACCAGCTCGCCACTGACATCCGTCAGAACTCCGAGCGTGAATCCCGTACCACTCGCCGCTGCTGCAACGGCGGGCGCCGTGCAACCGTCGTCGTCGCCCGATACACCGCAAGCCATCAGCCCGCGCTCCGATCCGCTGTCGAGCTTCTCGGGCTCTCCGCCCGCTGCCGTGGTGCCCGCTGCTGGGGCCACGGCACCCATTGCCATCTCTGCTGCTGCAACGCCACTGTCTCCTCCGGGAGTTCGGCGTGAGGAGCCTCGACCACAGCCGCAACCTGGCCGACCTGCTTCATTCTCGCGACCTGGTATCATATCTCTCTCGAGATCGACGTCGTATTCGAGATCGATCCATCGTTCGATGCAGTGCATTGACCAACGCACCACCCGCTTGTGATTGTAGATGTTGTCGGCTCGCCAATGTCACCACGAAGCAACGACTTTATCATCGACGAGAACTCGCTATCACAACGACGCACGCCCTCGGTGCCGCCGCCTCGCCGCCTCGCCGAAGCCGACGTCTCTCTCACAGCGCAAGGCCTCGCTGCTCTCATGGTAAAGGCCCACTCATCTCGATGCGCGGCCTCGACTCCTTGCATCGAGCAACATTGCTGATTCAACGATCGGCCACGTATGTGTGTTTGATTGCGACAGAAATGCGGATCATGGAGTGCCACGATCCGCTTCTGCAGGAGGTGGATCACGACAGCCGACGCTGCCACCACGACGCCTGCGAGCGGTGCAGGCGGCGCCACGACGCCCCTAGCACCACATCAACGACTACAGCTGCAATTCTGCACCGCCATCGCGTACACCAAGCTTCGACGATACAACGACGCCATCATGGCCATCGATTCGATCGGCGATCTCGACGCTCCCTCGTTGCAATACCAAGCCTATCCGTCCGTCTACGCTGGTCTGAAAGGTTCGAGAATCACGCGAGATCAGCCACGCTCGAGCGAGCGAGAACGCGACCCTAACCTCCTCGCTTGCACAGGATCGATGACGCCATTCTCACTGCGACTGCTAAGAGCCGAACTGCCTGCGCTGGCGTCCGGCAACCACTCGGCGACAATCGACCTGATGTTTTCGTTGCTGGCACGATGTAAGACCGAGATCATGTACTGCGAAGCCAACCCACCGACGAGCGCCAATGCCACCAAGTCCACCGGGCCGGTTCAGGTCGACTTGAGCGAACTGGCCGTCAGCCTGCCAAGCTCCTCAGTATGTCATGTCACACGATCGCCAGCTCCTGCGCCATGTCGTGGCACTTACCTGCTGACGGCGCGATTGCTCGATTGCAGTCATTGTCGTATCCAACGTGGCTTGCCGAACCTGATCTCGCGTTTGCCGAACGATTCTTCCATCATCCTCTGCCAGATAACGGTATGCCGCTCGCGCTTGCACCTACAGCTGCAGCTCTCCCTCTCTCTTGGCGCTCAGGCGTATTGAACTTGGCACTGTGGGTTGCTATGGTCTCGATGATCAGATGTAAAAGTATGGAAAGCGCGAGAAAGGCGGTTGAACCTGCGTGTCGCCGATGTTCTCGTACTGCAACAAGAGGAGCTGGCGGCACTGACGCTATTGGAGAGCATGATTCAAGCCGATCCTCGAGACATTCGTGCCCTTGCGCTTTTGAGTCGTATTCACCTTCAAGTATGCGATCGATCGATAGATGAATGGAGTGAATTTGAACGAATTGACTGACTGACTCGACTCGCTTTGCCTTCAGATTGGTAATATTCCTGCTGCAGAGAGGTTCATGTTGCTGTCGGAGAGCATTCTTGGAGAGGATTCTGCGCAGACCCACCTCAATCGGTATGAACTCGCGAATCGAATCGATCGACAGAAACCTGAGCCATATCTCATGCCGCCGTGCTGATTGTGGTGTTTGTAGAGGATTCTTGGCGATTGCTCGAGACCAGTTCGTCGATGCAGCCGGACATTTTTCGCGTGCCTTGGAGGTCGACTCGAGAAACATTGCGGCCGCGAACAATCGAGCCACGTGCTGGCTGTACGCCAATCAACTCGCCACGGCCGTCTCGAGTCTCGAGGACGTGATATGGGACGATCCGCTCTATGCGCTGCAAGAGTGCGTGGTCTTCAACCTGTGCTCGCTGTACGACTTGCAGAGCGGCAACAGCATTCCCAAGAAGATGGCGCTGCTCGAGTTGATCAACGCCTACGCGCACGAAGGCTTTGACCGTTCGGTGCTCAAGCTGCCTCAATCGACACCGCAGTGAGTGTGAGCCTTTTGCTTCGTCGTCAGCGTCAGCGTCATCGTCGATATTGTATTGTTCTAATCAACCTTTCGGACACACTCACCCATTCATTCAGTCATTCATTCACCCACATAACGTCATCACACAAAAGCTGAGACGCTCTCTTAAATACGAAAATGCTGCAACCACGATTTCTAGCTCGTACGGGGCCTTGAGATACAATCTACAATCTGCACGGCGTGTCGTACGATCAGTGCACACGCTGCCGCTTGGCTAGCGGTGACGACACACTCGAAGCGTCGGGTGGGGAAGACGATGCCGCCTCGAGCTGCGCTCGCTTTCGAGTCGGAGACTGCATCGCAGTAAGCCGACGCGGCTCCATGAACTCTCGCGTTGGCGATGGCTGCGATTGCGTCCTCGAGGGAGAGGTAGCGCCGCTGCCCTGTTGGTGGTGGTGTTGCTGTTGTTGTGCGGCAGCGCCAGCTCCCGGGAATGCCTCGTTTGCGTTCGACCAGCTGCCGCTCGTAGCAGAGCACGCCTTGAAATCGGTCGGGAACAGCAATGGCAGCAGCGTGTGGTTGTCATCGAGCGCATCCGCCGAGCCGAGCATCTCGGTGCGCTGCAGCAACCGTAAGGCGCTCGACTTGGGAGTGTTGGCTTTGTTCGCTACGATGGCGGCCTTCTTGCTTGCCGACATGCTCGATGGCGCCGTCAGGAGGCTGTTGCTTGGCAACGAGGCAGCTGTCGGGCTCGGTCGGCCGCCTGCTTGGTTCTGGCGCACAAGAGTACGCTTCTCGAGCAGGGAGTCGGCGTTCTGGCGCAGCGACTCCAGCGGCGAGTGTGCGCCGTGCTCGAAGCTCAGCAGCGGTAGCTTGGTGCACATACTCACAGCACGCGAGGACTCGAGACTCGCGAGTGTGTTGTGTATGTCGCGCTCGCGATCAATCTTGAAGCCCTTGCTCTTGCTCGGCACCTTGGGCGGAGACGGTGAATCTCCGCCGTTGCTTGACGTCGTGGCAATGGACGCGAGCGAGTCGTTGGCGCCGTTGCTCGCCATCGAGCTCGAGGGCGATGACGGCACTGAGACCGACGAGGGCTGCAGCATGTCGAGGATCTTCTCTTCGATCGTATCGCGAATGATGATCTTCTCGACGATCACTTGCTGCGATTGGCCGATTCGGTCGGCTCGTTTGATGGCCTGGCGCTCGACACTCTCGTCCCACACGGGATCCAAGAAGAAGATGCGCGACGCCGATGGGATATTGATGCCATACGCTGCAGTCGTTGCGTCACAATCCAGTCAGCGAGCGCACTCACGAGAGCTGCAAATGCACTGCTGCCAGGTCGTACCCGCCAAGTCTGTCTTCATGATCAAGATGCGAATGGAGTCGCTGGTGTTGAATGTCACGATCGTCGATCGTCGCTCCTTCGTGCCCTACTCGTGGGCCAGGCCGAACGTGAGAAACAGCACGAAGTGTCGCAGTCACACAATCGACCTCCACGTACAATGTGAGCGTGAAACTCGAGGAAGCGAATGGGCTTGAGACCTCGGGCTACCTTGTTCTCGTTCAGCTTCTCTAGCACCTCGATCACGTGTGCCAAGACCTGGTAATCACCCGATTGAGTGAGTGAGTGAGCGAGCGAGTGAACCAGAGGCTTGGCTCATACCGGTCCAAACTGAGAGAAGATGATGCACTTGTGCTTAGGTGTCACTTCCTCGAGTCTGCACAAACCACGATCGCTCGGTGGTTCAGTAGAGCCACTCGATGCCCACATCCGTTCGCGATATCACATTCGCACCTTTGAATCAGATACTCAAGCTTGGTGCTGTTGAGATCGTCAATCAGTGATGGAGGTCGGTACATCCGCAGCAGCTGATGGTTGAGCTGCGTCAAGTGGCGCAGCTTCTCGCTGTAGTTGCGTTGCCATGATGCAGCGAGTCAGTCTCCTCGTCGCTTGTGCTCAGGTCCTCGATTTCGATGCCACGAGCACGTACCGATGATGCGACTCCACGAAGATACCCTTTCTGTTGGACTCGTGCAAGTTGCGGAGATTACGGTCGAGCTGCGCGTGTAAGGTGGCCATCAGTACAGGCGCGCTCACCATGAATGTCAGGCAGGATCTCTCACGCACCTCCTTGTACGTGAGGCCCGGAGTATAGAAGCACGCGATTCGCAGGTTCTCGAGAGCCTTGGCGGCGTGCTTTCGGTTGTTCGGATGCGTCAGCGAGTCAACGCCGGTGCCGAGCGATGTCAGCAAGTTGGTTTGGATCGACAGCACAATCTCGTTGTAGCGCTTGGCCTCCTCAGGTTGAAACGCCAGCCGAATCACTACAAATCCCGAAAGTGCGTGAGTGAACGCGTGTGAGCGAGTGAGTGTGGGCACCTCGACCAGCGTACCTTTGACCTTGCAATCCGGAATCGAGATCTCGTCGAGAATCTCCTTGCGAGCGTGCCGCACCATGACACGGTTCAGGATATCCGAGAGAGACTTGAAGGCCCATGGTACACCTCGTCGAATCGGACCAGAGATCGCCTGCGACATGGTGGTTGCAGGTTGTTATTGTGCCATCCTGGTGTGGAATTGTGCTGCCGGCTGCTTGAGATGACGTACGAGGTCCCAGGTTTTGGCGTTGCTGGTGAATGGCTGCTGCCGCAAGAAGCACAACAAGTGATGCAAGCATGCCAACTACACCAAGGCGAGGCCATATGAATGAGTATCACGGTTTGCACACGAGCCTGAAGCGGAAGCAGGTAGAGACCTCGTTGGAGAGCAATGAGCCAGGTGTCGGTGTTCCAGTGCAGCACCAACGTCGCTCGGCCGAGATTTCGTTCGCCAGATGGGCTTGGATCGTAGCTCGGCGTCCAATGACATGCCCTGCCGACCAGGCGAGTGATCGAGTGGGTGAGCAAGTGACTGGGACATACGCACCCCCAGAGCACAACAGTGCCGTACCTTCGTCAACGATGATTCGCAACCATCGCAGGTCAAACAGTTTCGAGGCAGTACCGAGCGAGCCCTCGAACCGGAGTCGAGTTAAGCTCATCAAGACGACGTCGTATTCGGCGAGCTTGCTGGCAATCGGCAGCGGCGTCTTTGAGTCTTTGACGATCAGGATCTTGAGCACGTCATCTTGCGTGTGCTGAGGCCGGCATCGTCGAGTCAGTGAACGGCACCTCGAGTTTGGAAGGTAGTACGACGGCGCCTCACATACCTTGTAGAACTCGCTTTGCCACTGCTCGATGAGGTTTGAGGGTACGATGATCAGGGTGGAGCTCGAGAGAAGGATGTTGCGTGCGTTGCTGCTCGGCTTTCGAAGGGTGCCGTGGCGACAAGCGCTACGATCGTTGTAGAGCGTGTACCATGGCTTGGGCAGCGTCGAGATGTAATTCGCAAGCTCGAACGGCAGCGCAACCGAGCCCGTGGCGGCGGTGCCTGCTCGTTGGATTGCAAAGGCGCACAGCTCGGTCAGCGCCGGAATGAGGTTGCCGCGCTCGATGGGCGGCGGTGCTCGCGGCGGTGCGACCACTTTGGCTCGACGCTTGTTCGCCGCTGGGGCTCTGGCAGTTGGAGCCGGTGGCGCAACTGGCGCCGTGGTCGTGGGAGCACCGGTGGTCGAGGCAAAGGCGTTGATGGCCGCTTGCTGGTGCGTGGCAAAGTCTCGCAGCTCTGCTTGCAGCGATGGAACCGGAGGAGGAGCGGCAGGTGCTCTCGCTCCTGGCACTGACACTGGAGCTGTCGATGGGGCGAGAGTGGCGTGTCGGAGAGCGATGGGTCGTTCGGGCCGCAGAGGAGCTCGAGGGTAATGTGTCTCGCACAGGTCGGGTGGCGAAGCGAGCGTGCCTCTCGTGGCCAGGATGAGCGCGATGCAGATGATGGTCTTGCCAGTGCCCTGGTGCCATCGCTCGTGAGCAAGGATGTCGTGTGGCAGCATTAGCAGCAGGAGTAGAGCAGGCGCACCATGTCTTCGCACAGAATGCCGCCTTGTTGGTCCATGTACATGCATGCGGGTGAGGCGCTTGGTTCCGAGCAGGACGAGCTCGAGCTCGCCGAGGCAGCGACTGGATCGGGAAACAAGCCGACCTTGGTCTCGCGCTCGATCATCCTCGCCACCGAACGCTGCAATACGAGACACAATCGATCGAGCCATGAACAGATTGTACACCATCAAGATCGAACGCGCGCGAGAGAGAGAGAGAGAGAGAGAGAGAGAGAGAGATTACCTTCTGGTACTCGAAGAGAGTGACGTCGGATCGCAGGCCCGAGAGCGAACCCATCACTTGACGGATGGCCGGAAGCTGCTGCAAGTCGGCTGACACCTTGGGCGGCGAACGTAGTTGCTCGTAGAGCTGCTGGAGGCACTCTACCGATTCGTTCAGACCTTCGGGCGATGAAGATGATGTCGATGATGATGTGGACGATCTGCTGGATGAAGCGGCCTTGCGTGGAGCTCGTCGTGTTGGTGTCGACTTGCTTGATCGTCGCGATGGTGCTTTGGATGATGGAGCGCGTCCTTGAGGTGTTGAGCGTGTAGTGGACGAGCTGGTGGTTGTGGTTGAGGTCGTGGTGGTGGTTGTGGCGGGCGCAGTAGGAGCGTAGTCGATGGATGCAGCCATCGTGCTCGTTGACTCGCAAGCGCTCGCTAACGAGTAGTCCTCATCGTATTCGGCATCTATCGCGTCTCTGGGATCGTAGTAGCTATCTCCTGATGTTGGAGTTGGTCGGTAGGGTGGTGGTAGAGAATGCGATGGTGCTGGATAGCCACACGGCGCCGGCGATGGCGACGCTGTTGCAGCCGGGACGTAGGTGCCCGAGCTGAACGACATCGATGCGTTAGACGGTGCCGCGAACACGAGAGACCGCACAACCGACGACGCCGGTGGTTTGTATGGTGCTGTAGATGCGATCGGCACGGGAGAGATCGCGTGGGGCGTTGGGCTAGCGTGTGGTAGCGGCTGGTGCGGCGCCAGCACGAAGGTGTACGACGAGCTTGGCAGCGACGCCTCGCTCGCGCCTGGCCGACGAGTGCTCTCTATCGCCAGCAATGTGTTGTTCGGTTGGTGGTAGGCTCGATGGAGCGATGAGTCGAGAGACGAGGGCTTGTGGTGTGCGCTCGAGCTCATGGCCGCCGACGCTGCTGCCGCTGACGCTGCTCCAGTCGTCGTGGTTGCTGTGGTTGCTGGAACCACTCGCAACGCACCGTCCTCGATCTCATCCTGAGTATCCATCACGATGATGTACCGTGACGAGATACACGCAAGCGAGCGCGAGAGCGAGGAGACGAGGAGACGAGATAAGATGAGATAAGATGGACTGATCGATGCAGCCACTCGAGGTCGTCGAGGTCGCGTGTGTGAAGAGAGTAAGAACAGTAACCCGCGCAATATTGGTTGGTATCTCTGCGATGATTCCCTTTGTATTATTGTACTTCATATCCACTGCGTGAGTGGATGGATCGCGGTTTTAGGGTTGCTCGGCCGGAGAGCAGAGCAGCACATGGTCGTCAAAGACCGGCGTCACGAGAAGCTTGCCGTTCACGCGGCCGGCGGCACTCGAGGCCGAGAGGTCCTCGCCGTTGCTCATGAGTACCTGCTCGATCGACGTCAAGTCGGCCGAGAGGTGCACGACCTGCGACGGTGAGTGCGGCGCATGCTTGTGTTCCTTGACGATGGCGTGGGTGGCGAACGAGAGCGGGCTGGGATGGCAGCCGAGCCACAAGCTGCCGTCCTCCTCGTCGACGAAGATGTTGTCGGTGGCGGTCTTGGCGTCAAAGAACTTGTGGAACGAGAGCGAGTAGTCCCTGTGGTTGATCTCATACATGGTGACGCCCCTGCGACATGCGAGCAAGCAAGTGAGTGAGTGAGCGATTGAGTGAGTGAGTGAGCGATTGATTAAGGAGGAGGTTGAGGTTTGGCGTACAATCGCATGGTCTCGGCAATGTAGACATAGTTGCGATCGCGCGAGAGAGCGATGCCGTTGGCCATTCGCGCATCGCCGGGATTGACGACAAAGTTGACGCGCTTGCCGTCGTAGTGAACGACCGACGAGCCAGCGAGCGCCGGAATGAACATGCCCATCGCGTTGCGCAGCGTCTTGCGGAATGCGCCGTTGTCGTTCGTGGCGTAGAACTGCTCGCGATCGATGGCGGCGACGTCGTTCACGCTGATGAACTTGGAGTCTTGCACCTGGCTCAAGAAGTGCAGCGAGCTGGAGGCGGCGTCGAACTCGAAGCGCAGGATACTATCGCCCTCGCGGTCGCGATGGTTCACCATGAAGAGCACGGGCTTGAGGTTCTCGTCCGACGGCACGAAGAGATCGATTCCGTGAGGGTGCAGCTTGGCGGCTTCGTAGCCGTGGATGGCGAGCTGCTGCACCTGCTGCGTCTCGGTGTCGAGCGTGTAGATGTGGCCACCCGACAAGCTGGCGTACCAAGTCGTCAGGATGGATATGAGAGAGAGAGAGAGAGAGTGAGGGAGAGAGCAGAGGAGAGCGTACTGGTTCGCGAGCATGGTACGATGGTCGGCCGACGAGAGGAGCACCAGCTTGGAGCGCGGGTCGTACACAAAGTCCTCGGCACCAGGGGCGCCATGGACCTGGGCGCAGGGCGACTGCCACGCGGGTGATAGATACGGCGAGACGCCGAACAAGAAGGCGTAGAGGTTCATGTAGAGGAACAGATAGATGATGAGGCTGACGGGCACCATCAGCAGCATGAGGCAGGTGCGACACGAGCACGGAGGCTGCGGCGCCGGCGGAGGAGCGTCCTCGAGCGTCACCAGCGGACGACGAGGGCCGCCGACCGAGAGCTGCACCTGGTCGCCCTCGGCACGGGCCGTGAGAGGGCGCCGTTGCGTGGCTTGTGACTTGGACATGGTAGAGCGAGGAGGGCTGAGCGAGGAACGTTGAGGAGGTGGAAGCGAGAGGAAGCAGACGAGCGAATAAGAGGGCGCGCTTCATGAACAGCGAAGCCACGCTCCGCACCCGACGCAGCAGCGGAGTTGGTGGCACACTCCGCAACGACGCACAGCGACGAGGAGGACGACGAGTCGTTCATTCGTTCATTCATTCGTTCATCCAACAAGACCCAACAACGCCAACACAAAGAGAAGGGGAGGCAATCAAAGGAGATCAAGGAGTGGATCGAGTCAAGAAGATCGAGAGGGAGGTCATCAAGAGAGAGCTTGAGAGAGAGAAGCGCAGGGCCACAAAAATTGCGAACCGACCCGTGAAGGTCGTTTCGCGGGGGATGGAAATAGTTTTCAACCAGCAAAAACGCGCATCGCCGAAGCTCATGTGCTGCGTTAAATGCTCCCTGAGCAAGGATGAGGAACGAGTGGTCGATGGCGGCCTCAAATCCTCGTCGCTTGCTCGGCAACAGATATGGGATTCTGGGTTCCCGCTCGTTCGTCTCCCTCGTCGCCCTCGTCGCCGGCAGGAAGTAAACAGCGGCCTTGCTGCGCCTCGCGAGCTTTGGCCACCCTTGGCGCTGCTCTCCTGCAAGTGCAACGCGTGGTTCTAGCCACCGCTCAGCCCCGAGAGTATGTGGCAGCAGGTTAGCACGTCACGAGCGAGGTCTCTCCCTCCCTTTTGCTCCCTCTCCCGCCATCTCCCCTCTCCCTCTCCCGCTATCTCGATATCTCCCGCTATCTCTCCCGCTATCTCTGTGGAGGCAGTGCGAAATATCTACGAAAGAAGGGCTGTTTAATTATAACACAAAAAACAAGACCGCAAGGCGCTTATCACTTCATGAACATACGGCGTTTGCTAGCTGGGGGGTTTGGGGTTGATGAACGACGCCAACACAACAACACACACGCGACGTAGAGGGTGGAGTGAGAAGGTAAGAGAGACTCAGATGGATGGATGGTAGGTAGGGGTAGGTTGGGGCAGGCTGACCTTAGTCGACCTCCTCCATGCGCGACGAGTCACCGTCGTCGGCCTCGAGCGGCGGCACATCATCAGCGGCATCGGCGGCGGACGAGGCCGGGGCGACGTCGTCGATCGAGAGGCCGAGCTTGATCATGCGGTGGATGCGAGAGGCAAAGTTCGAGGGGTCGTCGAGCGTGAAGCCCGAGGTGAGGAGGGCCGTGTCGAAGATGAGCCACACGAGGTCCTTGACGGTCTTGTCGTTGGCGTCGGCGTCGGCCTTGTTGCGCAGCTCGCGCACGATCGGGTGCTCGGGGTTGATCTCCATGGTCTTGCGCGAGCTCATGTACGAGCTCATGGTGTTGTCACGGAGGGCCTGCGCCTTCATGATGCGCTCCATGTTGGCGCTCCAGCCGAACTCGCCGGTGACGAGCACGCACGGCGAGTCGACGACGCGCTGGCCGACGACGACCTTCTCGACCTTGTCGCCGAGAATGTCCTTGATGACCTTGCAGAGGTTCTCGTTCTGCTTCTTGAGCTCCTCGGCGCGCGCCTTCTCCTCGTCGCTGTCGGCGAGGTCGAGGTTCTCCTTGGTGACGTTGACGAGCTTCTTGCCGTCGTACTCCTTGAGCTGCTGCACGGCGTACTCGTCGATCGGGTCGACGAGGAACAGCACCTCGAGGTCCTTGTTCTTGAGGCGCTCGAGGAACGGCGAGTTCTCGACGGCCTTGCGGCTCTCGCCCGTGATAAAGTAGATGCTCTTCTGGTTCTCCTTCATGCGCTCGACGTAGTCGCGCAGCGACGTCATCTCGTCGGTGGCCTTGGTCGAGTGGTAGCGCAGGAGCTCGGCGAGCTTGGCGCGGTTGGTCGAGTCCTCGTGGATGCCGAACTTGAGGTTCTTGCCAAAGGCCTCGTAGAACTTCTTAAAGTCCTCCTTGTTCTCGGCAATCTCGTTAAAGAGCTCGATGCAGCGCTTGACGAGGTTCTTGCGAATGACCTTGAGGATCTTGTTCTGCTGCAGCATCTCGCGCGAAATGTTGAGCGGCAGGTCCTCCGAGTCGACGATGCCCTTGACAAAGTTGAGCCACTCGGGAATCAGCTCCTCGCAGTTGTCCATGATGAACACGCGGCGCACGTAGAGCTTAATGTTGTTGAGCTTCTTGCGCGTCTCAAAGAGATCGAACGGCGCACGGCGCGGCACGAACAGGCACGCCGTGAACTCGAGCTGGCCCTCGAGCGAAAAGTGCTTGACCGCAAGGTGCTCCTCCCAGTCGTTCGAGAGCGACTTGTAGAACGCCGCGTACTCCTCCTTGGTCACGTCCTTCGGGTTGCGCATCCAGATCGGCTTGTTCTTGTTGACGAGCTCCCACTCGTGCGACGTCTTCTTGACCTTCTTCTTGGTGCTCTTCTTCTTGTCGGCGTCGTCGTCGTCCTCGTCGTCGGCGTCGTCGATCTTGGGCTTGTCGGCGTTCTCCTCCTCGTCCGTCACGTCCTTGACGGCGGCCTCGTCGGCAGGCTTGTCGTCGGCGGCGGGCTTGTCGTCGGCGGCGGCCTCCTCCTCCTCGACCTCGGTCTCCTTGGTGGTCCACACCGAGATCGGGTACTGGATGAACTCGGAGTGCTTCTTGATCAGGTCCTTGATGCGGCGCTCCTCGAGGTACTCCTTCTGGTCATCCTTGAGGTGCAGGATGATGCGAGTGCCACGGCCGAGGGCCTGGCCGTCGGTGTCGCGGCGGATCGTGAACGAGCCACCGGCAGCCGACTCCCACACGAGCTGCTCGTCGTCGTTGTGCTTGGTGATGACGGTCACCGTGTCGGCCACAAGGTACGCCGAGTAGAAACCGACACCGAACTGGCCGATCATGCTCATGTCGGCGCCGGCCTCGACCGCCTGCATGAACTGCTTGGTGCCCGACTTGGCGATCGTGCCGAGGCAGTTGATCAGGTCGCCCTTGGTCATGCCGATACCGCTGTCGTGGATCGTCAGCGTGTTGTGCTCCTTGTCAGGAGTGATGTGGATGTAGAGCTCCGGCTCGGCATCGAGCTTGCTCTTGTCCGTAAGGCTCTCGTAGCGGATCTTGTCAAGAGCATCCGAGGCGTTCGAGATGAGCTCTCGCAAGAAGATCTCCTTGTTCCTGAAGAGCAGATAGCAGAAGAGAACAGAGTGAGTACAAAGAACAGAGAGACAACGAGACGACGAGACGACAAGAGTAGTGGCAAATGTTGCCACGTCAGCAAGGATGGATGTGGATGGCGATGATGACGTACGAGTAGAAGCAGTTGATGATCAAGCTCATCAACTGGTTGATCTCAGCCTGGAACTGGAACGACTCAGGAGCCTCCGAAGCCATGGCGTAGTGGATGTATGGGTTGTGGGTAGAAGGGTTAGAGGGGGTTGGGGGTGGTAGCGAGCGCGGGGTGTTGCTTGCAGCGTTGGGTGGCGAAGAAAATGGCTGCCGACGCGGCAGGCGCGTGGCCTTTTATCTGGCGCCGTGCGCCTGAAGGCCGGGGCTCCGCAGGAAAAGGGCGTAGTTCTCAGGGAAATCTCCCGTTTCTCAGAGCTCGCCATCGCGCTATCGCCTCGCTTCTCCGAATTGGCGTCGTAGAGCGGACGGGCTTAGAATTGTACGGCAGTGGGGGCTTTGCCACGTCCTCAATGTCGCCTCCTCTTGTGCCGCTGTGCTGCTCTGCTGGCTTCTCTTCCTCTCCTGCTCGCTCGCCTGCCGCACCGCACAGCACAGTACGTGTTGCTCTCCCTCTCGCTCGCCTCTCCAACGCCACCCAAAAAATCAGCACCCCACCAAAATCACCACACTCGCCCCCACACACCGACGCGCGTACTAAGAATGTCAGTGCCTTTCCCATGGCCTCGGTATTATCTTATCCGTGCAAGAGCAACACCCAGCACCGCCCTGACATGCGTGTGCGCGTAGTTTGATTGCCGTACATGACTCACCAACTCGTGTCCTGGTTTTAAACTCACGTACAGACTCGCCCACGCCATATGTTCGAGCTGCAAACCTCGTCGAGCGCGCCATCAGATGGATCATCGCCACCAACCACCTGAAACCTGACTGAAACGGCACTATCCACCACCTGCTGATCATTGAGAGAGATATCTCGTATCCGTATCTCGCATCTCGTCGCGTACGTAAATGCGAGTTTATTAGCTTCGAGTGTTTATTTGAGCTGCGCGCGCCAACCACACGCACACCAGCAGTGATTTAAGGCTTGGGGGCCGCAATCTTCCATAAGTCCCTGAGTTAACATACACTGCGATATTGAGCTGCTACGCGTCTCCGCTGGGTTGGTTGCCTTCTACGCTCCATCTCTTGTTTGTGATGCGCTGTACATTCGTTCTATCATTCTATCAATCAGTGGATTTTTTCTTCCTCGATCCCCTCGCTCACTGACTGATTTTTCGCTTTTTGCAGTGTGCTGCTGCTTCTATCAACCGAAGCTGAAGCCTGCCTGCTACCGTCATAGCGATCACCGCAAGGTACACACACCATTTATTTATTTTTGATCGCCCGCCTGTCGGCCCAGGCCCACACTCGCCCACGCATGCACCAAACAATATCAGCGCCTCCAAGTGGCCTCGATATTCTTTTTTCGCGTGCTACAGCAACTTTGTGCCTCGCGCGCAGCGTAGGTTTGATAGCCACGCATGATGTCCTGGTTCTCACTCATGTTTGGTTGCTAACCTGCGTACAGATCCATGCTCCCGGCTAGGCGAGCGCTGCCTCGACTTTTATTCCCGCTCGCCGCGGTGGTTACCAACCAAGATCGCATCGGCGCGGTTGCTTACCCGGCTTCCCACATCTGTTGCCGAGCAAGCGACGAGGATTTGAGGCCGCCATCGACCACTCGTTCCTCATCCTTGCTCAGGGAGCATTTAACGCAGCACATGAGCTTCGGCGATGCGCGTTTTTGCTGGTTGAAAACTATTTCCATCCCCCGCGAAACGACCTTCACGGGTCGGTTCGCAATTTTTGTGGCCCTGCGCTTCTCTCTCTCTCTCAAGCTCTCTCGCTCTCTTGATGACCTGCCTCTCGATCTTCTTCTTGACGCGATCCACTCCTTGATCTCCTTTGATTGGCTCTCCTTCTCTTTGTGTTGGCGTTGTTGGGTCTTGTTGAACGAATGAACGACTCGTCGTGCTCCTCGTCGTTGTGCGTCGGGGTACGGTCGATAATACGCGGAAATCACACGGTCGATCTGATCGCTCTTGCTGTCCCTCTCACACACGCGCATCGCATCGCATCCCTCACTCGTCCTGATGGCTGACCTTGCGGGCAACGCCGGAACTCCTCCACCGAGTGTGCGCGCCACGGCGGCCGCTCATGCACACGTCTCGAGCATCGTGCTGGATGACGTCGCGCAGCAGAAGCAGCAGCAGCAGCAGGCGCCGAAGGCTCTCTCGGCCGCTGCGTTGGCCGACGCCAAGGCCGCCATCCGCAAGGCGTGGGCCTATCCCAACAACCTCACGCCGCTCGATATCCGCGCCCTGGCACAGAAGGCACGCGTGAGCTACGCCACCACCACCGAGGACGGCATCTACGTGTGCGCGCGCTGCGCCAGCACGCTCTTCTCGTCGGCCGACAAGTTCGTGCCCGAAGGCGAGGCTGCGCAATGGCCCTCGTTCCGTCGCGTCCTCGACCCCAAGAGCGTCGAGCTGCGAAAGATCTACAGCTTCGGACTGCTGTCCAACTCGCTGCACTGCGCTGAGGTACGCTAGTTCGTTCACTCGCTCACGCACGCGCCGCCATCCGTCACTCACCGTCACTCGCGCCCATCAACAGTGCCACCTGTTCCTCGGCGAGGTCTGGGAGGCTGAGGAGCCCGCTCGCTACTCGGTCTACTCCAACTGCGTGGCCTTGATCTCGACTCAAACCGGCGAGGTGATCTCCACGGCTGCCCCACATCCCGCGGCGCAAGCCTCTTCCATCTCGCCGCTGCACGTCATCCTCGGCGCCGCTGCCGTCGCTGCCATCGGCTTCATTGTGTACAAGTTTGTAGGATCCAAGGACTCTGAGTAGGTCGTCGTCGTCGTCGTCGTCGTCGTCGCTGCCGCCGATGATGCGGTATCGACTACTTCAACTGCTACCACCAACTAAACGCCTCATGCAGCAATCTCTCTCGATAGATCGACATGT
>ERZ778026.2497-NODE-2497-length-18958-cov-16.883299_pt1 | contig 18958 bp, 31 predicted proteins | sample MGYA00375756_ERZ778026 | MGnify/ENA primary metagenome ERZ778026 (study PRJEB29350, sample SAMN05389820) | bioreactor metagenome | isolation source: Ammonium sulfate bioreactor | place: South Africa: University of Cape Town | collected 2014-02-18 ... | reverse complement strand
TGGTACCTCCTCGAGTACTCGCACAGCCAGCGGAATCGATCGGCAAGCACGCGGCAGAACATGGCGCGGTACATATTGAGGCTCGGAATCTCCCGGAACTGAGAGAGCAAGTTGGCGAGCTTGTCGCGCACTTGAGCGTCGGTCAGTTGTTGACCATCGGCCTTGGTGACTCGCTCGCCTGCTTGAAGCAACTCGGCGAACCCGGCTTCCGTGGCAAGGCGTTGTTGAGTGAGCAAGTCCCAATACGCAGCACACAGCCGCTCGTTCTCTGTGACGACCAACGGCTCGCCACCTGCGTTGTCGCAGCTGACTCGTATACCGACGAGTATCAGTGCCGGGAGCGAACGAACGATCGCATCTGGCGTCGATCGATTGCCGTAAATCCGGTCATTCGGAGGAGCTCCGCTGATCTCCACGAACCAATGCCACGCAGGAGGTCGGGCAGCGCCATTACCGCCTGGCTCAAGGCGAAGCACATCGAGCGTGTGGAGCATCGCGCCGGTGTTGGAGTCGCACACGAATCCCCACATGAGCAACGAGAAGAAGAACTGTGCCACGGTCTCGAGCGGTGCATACGGCGAGAGGTTGAAGTACACTGCGATCTCCGATGCCGGTTGTGCTCGAGCGTTGAGCAACTCGCGCACTCGACGAATGAACATTGTCACGCTCCAATCTTCGTTGACACTCATCCGCAGCACGTTGTCATTGTGAACTCGGCCCTGAGCAATCAGTTCATCGATGCGCTTGTCGATGAAGAAGGTCTTGCCGCTGCAAGGCTCGCCGATCACATACTGCAGTCCTCGAATGGACCTCGCCTCGAGACATTGATTGCTGCGAGTGTACGCTTGCAGTTGCTCGGCAGGAGGCAGCTGTTCGATGCCCTTTTCTTGCGCTCGCAGGAACGAGAACATCTCGACTGCCACTCGATCGGTGAAGACCAAGAACAAGTTGCACTTGCGCGTCGATGGATCTCCGATGCCATCCAAGTCGTCGTCATCATTGTCGTGGTTGGTCTCGGAGTGCAGGAAGATCTTGGTCGTGATGGATTGCAGCTCCTGGCGAGCAGGGAAGCTGAGTCGATTGACTCCGACAATCGCGAATGGCTGGCTCGAGAAGGATTGTGCTCGAGATACGAACGCCTTCACGACATCAACTGACATCGATTCGGAGCACAGGAGCAGCTGAGACGGGTGTGGCACTGCTTCGAACAGGCTCACCAACAAGCGATACAAGTTGTAGCTGTCCAAGTCGAAGGCCATCACGACTGATGGAAGCTCCTCGCCACTGGACGACCACAATCTCGCTCCTTGATTGCCTCGGTACAAGGTGTTGATGCGAGTGAGCAAGTTCTCGACCAAGTGCAAGTGAGCGATGGTGTCTTGCTCTCCTTGAGGCGCAGCCGATTCAAGCGCTTGTACGAACGATTGAGCGAGTTGAGCGACCGTTGGTGGATTGACTCGATCGGCACGGTTGTCAGCCAGCACTCGCACGAGATCCACGATGTCCGGGAAGCAGTACGACACGTAAGGAAGAAGCTCTTGGTGGATCTTGGGCGCTGGTGTGTTGGCAGCGAGCTTAGACACAGCAAGGAGGAACTGAGCCAGCTGGCCGTTATCGAGCAAGAGCAATCGTGGTTGTTGGGCAATCGTGCCATTCAGTTCGCGATTCCATGTCTCGAGTTGCTGCATCAACGTGGCGAGACTGTCTTGCAGCGACTGAGCAGTGAGATCCGCAGATCCGCCGTTGAGTCGCTCCGACGTGCCTTGGAACCGAGGATGGCCGGCAGCCTCGAGTGCCAAGCGTGTCTCGTGTGCCTTTCCAGCGATCTCGAAGCTTGCGACAAAGTCACGAAGTTGACGCTGCTTGGTGTCCTCGATTCCCTTGTTATCGACGAAGACTGTGATGGCGCGGCGGAGATCTTGCATGTTGGATGGTGGCAGCACGTGAGTCTCGTCGTGAAGCTGATTGTCACGATCTCGAACAGTCTCAGTGTAGCAAAGAGTAAGCTGCGCCCCGAGTTCGTGGCGAGATAGGCGGCTCTCAAAGTAGCCTGAGCGGAGGAGACGGTCGACGAAGGGCAAGATGGTGTCGAGCGATATTCCCGATCCCGAGAACCACATGCGCAGGTCCTGGATGTGCTCCTTGACGTTGGTGGCGTTGATCTCCTTGCGCTGGTATGCGTCGTCGGTGAGGTCTCTCATCACTTCCTGAGCTTGTTTACGCAATTCCTCGAGCGAGATGTCGAAGCGCTGCAAGCGAACAATGTCGATGAATGGCTTGAAGAATCCCCTGATGTCGATCGTATTGTTGAGGAGCTCGAGGCCGAACGGGTAGCCTTGCAGCTGACCAGCAAGCAAGTTGGCTGTGCCATCAAAGTCCTCCTGCTTGGCGAGGAACTCGATGACCTCCTTGCAGTCAGTGGCGAGCTTGAAGTATACCAAGTTGTTTGCTCGGATGCCGGCAAACTCTTGTTGGATCTGTGATTCCACACGCAAACAAAGATGAAGAGTAAGATGATGATGTGAGTGAGAACCGCCACAGAGGCAAGAGTGAAATGCCGCTGCCGAACGAGTGTACGAACCTCCTCCAAGAGGCCGGGGACCTGTCGCAGCTTGATTCGATCCTCATCGCGCAATCGCTGCGTGTACTGCTCGATCTTGCCGCAGTATTCAGGGCTCAAGCGATACGCCTCGAGGCAGGCCTTGAGAGAATCGAGGTTCTTGCGGAACGATAGCAGCTCGAACGCATCACATAGCAGCTGGATGCGGCCTTGGATGTCGAGGTGCTCGTTGTCGCGCCAGAACTGGGCCACGATGGCGAGTTCGTGCTCGACCGCTTGCTGCCTCACTCCAGAGAGCAAGGCACGCATCTCCTCCTCGACCTTGGAGAGCTTCAACTCCGGATCCATCAGGTTGCGCAAGAAGTCCAGCGCTTGAACTACGAGGCCATCGACCTCCTCGGGCTGCAACTGGCGTGTGTGTCGCATCGAGTGCTCGACTGCGGCGTGGAACAACGCACTATTGCTCTTCAAGAAGTGGCGGAGTGCGTTGGCACTCATTTCGCTCAAGCCGATCGCGTCGTAAAAGGTGTCGATCAGCAATCTCACCTCATACATCCAAAGTTCTCGCAACTGTTGTGCAGTCGGGAATGGTTCGCCGATGATCAAGTTGAACATGGCGAGCCAGCGGCGAATGACGGCAGCGTCCTCAAGCGCTTGTTCGAGCTCGGCCAGCTCCCGATGAGCCATCTCGAGGTTGGGGCGCTCGTGCATCTTGAGTTGACTCGCGAGTTGTTCGATGGCGCCCGACGAAGAGTGTGCGGCTTTCAGGTGGCCGATTAGAATCGTTCCATCACTTAGTTCATCATCGAGAGCTCGAACGGCTAGGATCAAGTGATCCTTCTGGCGATCGTAATGCTCGAACACCTCGCGAGCTACCGTGGTTGCAAACTCAGCCTCGGGTGATAGTTGCAGAAGCTGCGGTAGGTTCTGAGGTGGTCGCAGCACGATCTGTTCGGCGGAGTCGATGGTGTACTCGAGTGCCGAGAGATACAGCTGACACACGAAGGTACTCGGGTGTGGCGACTGATTCTTGCCGAGTCGGGAACGTGGCAAGCTCTCCAACCAGGTCGCGAGCTTCGCGACAGCAGCGACTTGCGGTGGCAGTACCGCGGATTCGTTGGAAGCCGCCACATCTTGGTGCTCAGCTTCGGCAACTTGACGAACCAAAGCCTTGGCGACTGCGCGAGAGAGCAACACAAAGAGTGGGAGCGAGCGTTCGCGGAGAGCACGCTGTTCGGCATCGAATAACTGGCTGAAATCGATGCCTGCAGTGATGATAGCTGCAACGGGAAGAGCGGCGCAGATGAAGTTGAGCTGCTCGTCGGAGGTGGCATCGAATCGTGCACTGAACGTCGGACACGACAGCGGGAACCGGAGGAACGCAGAGAGCGATCCCGAGCTGGCCATCGTACGGTCGATGACGATGGAGCGCAGCACCAAGCTCAAGGTCGGGAGCAAGCGATCTTCGGGAACCTCGAGCTTCTCGAGGATGGCTGCTGCGTGCCCAGGATCGTTGGCGAGGGCAGGATAGGCGGCTAGCGGCATCACTGACATGTCGAGAGCTGAAGGTAAAGCATGTTAGCAGCGGGGTTGGTGGCATGTTGCGCTGGTCCTTGTACCTTGAGGCTCGTCCTCATGCGGCACGCGCCCACCGATGTTTCCCCGGTCCATTGGGCATGCCAGAGGCGAGCGAGAGGTGCCCGGTAGGCAGACGCGACGAGAGGTGCGTGGAACGGAAGACGACGAAGCGAATGCATCAACCGCGTAATGAAAGTCCTCACCAGGCCACTAGCGCACCAGGCACACCAACTACCCCGTCTATCATTCCAATCATATCTATTCATTGGTCTATGCTACACACAAGGACAGCGGAGGAAGGAGGAGAACGCGAGAGAGGCGACGAGTCAACAGGAAGAGGAGGAGTCATGGTATCAGTGCTGCTGCGGTATCAGCAAGCGTGCGAGGCTCAAGCCCGAAACACAGGCACCACTCTCGCGATGGGCTCTCGGCAGATGGGGCACTTGCGCAGCTTGCTGCTGCACTCTCTGCAGCACGACATGTGCCCGCACTCGAGGAACACCGTGTCGATCTCGGCGTCCATGCACACGATGCACAGCTGCTTCTCGACCTCGACCTTGGCCGGCTGCTCCTGCGTCAAGATCGTGGGCGTGATGCGAGGCGGCGTCGACTGCTCGACCAGCGTCAAGTTCGGCGGAGGCGCGCTGGTGCTCTGTGCCGTCGTGCGCGCGTACTCCTGCAGATGCCCGATCCAGCACACGCCGAGCGGCGTCTTGAGCTTGCAGTGGTTCTTGGTCAGGAAGTCATGCAGCGACTCGTAGCTCTTTGACACTCCTGCTCCTTTCAGCGACAAAAGCCGGCAGGTCAATCACCGCACGCGAGCGAGTGAGCAGCAAGTGAGCGAGTGGATCGTTGGGTACAAGACCGCAAGGCAAGCAGCCACCCTCACACATACCAGGGATCGTCACGCCGTATGGTGGATAGGGATTTGAATGGATGAGCGAATGCTTGATTGCTCGAGCGTGATCGACGTACGTCAGCGCAAAGGCGCCGACCTTGGTCTTGCTGAAGCGCACCAGGTACGTGCCGGGCTCTTGGTCACTGAGCAAGTGCGAGGCCTCAAAGGCAGGAATGAAGCCTGCTAGCGCTCTACAATCGGTTGTCCTTGTGTCAGCGAAAGGAGCGCTGCCTTGCAAAGAGGAGAGCGCGAGGGTATTCAAACGCACCCGCAGCGAGCTAGAGTCGATACTCGCTCGAGCATGCCATGCAGCGGCCCGAACCATCGAAGGAACAGATTGAACTCGAATGGCGTCACGAAGCCGTCTCTCGTACAGTCTGTCGAATTCAATGAGTCGTATGCCTCATCGAATCGAGCCAGTTGCCTCACTCGCACGCTCGCTCGTACCCAAGAAGTTCCTGACGTAGTTCTCGTCGTCGCCGAACCTAATGCTGAGGAATCCCTCGAGATACTGCTGGAAGCTCTTCCAGGGCACCATCAATACCTGCCGCCATTCACCGACTCATTAGCTCATGTGTCGATCTCTCGTGCCATCAATCGCCTCGTGGCAGTAGAGAAGCGTACATTCTTGCCGAACGACGACCACAGAGCAGCGCCCGCTCGATCAGAGATCAGCTCCTCGGCCGTGCGAGTGATCTCAGGCGTTGGGAACATGGCCTCGAACTGCGCCAGTCCCCCCGACGCCCACATCAATACCATATACCACACGCATCGATTCGACCACTCTCACGCGAGAGCGAGAGAGGGCACGGGTTGCTTGGGCATATGGGTGTCGGCGATGGAACGAACCTGATCGCATCGTAGCGAGAGCAGCAGGTCGGTGCGGAAGAGGTTGCACTTGCGCGTGAATCGCTCGGTGTCGCTGCCGTCCTCGAGGCCGACCGAGTACTGCTTCAGGCCTTCCAAGGCGCCGAACAATCCCTTGTGTACCACACGAGAGCATCAATATAAGACGAGGATTCCATCATGATCCATTGGATGGAGAGAGAGAGAGAGAGAGATGGGTGGGTCGCATATGTTGATTGATGAATTTGAATGAGCGGGCGAGCGAGATGTGTGTGGGAGAGCGTAGAACGATGGTGTACTTGGATCGTGGCATCGAATACTGGATCGGAGCGTTGTGTCGAGACATAGGGTAGCAGCAGCGACTTGGATCTAAGGGCGCACGAGCGAGAGAGTCGTCGTGATGATGACGATGGCGTGAGCGATGTCGTCGATGTGCGAGTGAGTGCGTGCGTGGAGGGGCGATAGGTACCGCTGTACGGTCTGCTTGACCTCGGCTAGCTCGGCGTTGGGTTCTTCTTGTGTCTCGTAGGCTTCTAAGGCGACGGTGACCTCGTAGCAGATGTTGACGAGGCGCCACACGATGTCGCTCATGCTGGTGGGAGGAGGTGGTGCAGTGTTCGATGGGGATGATGGCGATGGAAGGTGAGTGGCGTTGGTGGGCAGAGTGGCGGGCGGATGAGGGCTGGATGCGTGTGGATGGGATTGGCGAGGGAGTAGATGGAGTGGTTCGAGAGTGGATGGGCTTGGGGAGGGTGGGGAGGGATGAGACGGGATGGAGCGGTGGCAGGCGAGATGGTGTGCGTGTGCGTGGGAGAGGGCGAGTGTGCGAGTGATGGCGGAGTTGGGGGGCGATGAGGACGATGGCAGATGAGGTCGATGGCTTGGATGGATGGCTTGGTGGGTGTGGCACGGTGGATGGATGGTTGGTTGGTGTGGCAGGCAGATGGGCAGATGAATGAATGGATGGATGGGCGTTGGGCGTGGGGGCGGGTGCCTGGTGTGGGGTCGGAGTCGGTCGGGATATCTCGGTGGCCGTGGGTCCGGAGGGTGCCGGCGCTGTGGTTGCGGCAGTAGCAGCCTCTGCTGGAGCTGGACCGACAGCCCCCGCGAACCAGCCTACCTGGCTACCTCCACCGAACCTGACTATCACTATCACCGCACCACAAGAGGGCCTTCGAACCTCGATGATGTAGCTGGTGTCGGTATCAGCCCCAAGATGTCGGTATCTCCTATTCGCTGAGCCTGAGGTCCAGTAGAGAGTTCCTCAGAGACCTCTCGTGCTCGTTAGTCGCTTCGTCTCCCTCTGCTGCTCGCATCGCATCAAGGTCCATCGTACCTCTCACTCACTCGGACCTCACTCGTACCTGTGTCTGTCTCTCTGGTGTGGTGACTAGCCACCACCTCACTCCAGCGTCCGAGAGCCCCACACACATATGGCGTCCTCGCTGCCTCTCGTTGCTGGGCAGCGGCTTCTCGTCCTCGGCCTCGTGCTCACGCTCTCTCTCGCGCTCGTGTCGTCGGTGCTCTCACAGTCCTCCTCGTCGAATGCCACCTTGATCCAGACCGCCCAATACACGGGCGATCGTCTCACCAACAAGGGCTCGATCGCGTTCGGATCCGACTTTCCATCGCCCAACTCAATCGACATCAACGCCTCGAAGGTCATGCAGAGCATCATCGGCTTCGGAGGAGCCTTCACCGAGGCTGCGTCGCTCAACTTCCTCGGCCTCGGAGCCAAGTTGCAGCAGCAGATTCTCGACATGTACTGGGGCTCGAACGGTATCGGTTACACGATCGGTCGCGTTCACATGAATAGGTAAGATCATCACGCATCGAACCCAACCAAGAGTCCCTTCCCATGCTTGAGATACTGATATCTCTCTCACTCGAATGCTCCCTATCTATCGCACTATCTCTCTCTCTATGAAGTTGCGACTTTTGTGTGCAGAGCTACTCGTTCGATAACGTTCCAGGAGACTTTACACTCAAGTACTTTGATTCATCGGTCGAGCACGATCAAAAGACCATGATCCCATTCATCCAACAAGCCAACGCGACCTCGATCGCCAGTGGCAATGGTCCCATCAAGCTGTTCATTACTCCTTGGTCGCCTCCTGCCTGGATGAAGGTAACCTGATCCACTCATCCGTGCGTGCATGCCATATTCGAGTATCAATTGATTGGATCACCTTGCAATCGAGTAGGTTCCAGTGAATGGCAAGCGATCGATGGATGGCAGCGCGACACCGATCGGGTTGACGGACATTTCGCAAGAGTCATGGGCGCTGTACTACTCCAAGTTCATCACGGCGTACAAGAAGCTCGGCATCAGTATCTGGGCCTTGACGGTGCAGAATGAGCCCGAGAACCCGGCAGTGTGGGAGGCGTGTGTCGAGACGCCCGAGTTCCAACGAGACTTTATCGTGCAGTACCTCGGACCGCAGCTGGCGTTGGACCATCCAGAGGTTATCATCTTGGGCTTCGACCACAATCGCGACTCGGTATTGAACTGGTACGTTCGCGCATTCGCAAGTTCGAGGCAGGAATGAAAGATTGACAAGGAGAGGCGTTGATGATAGGGCCAAGACGTTGTATGGCGATCCTACGTGTGCCAACATCATGGGCGGTATGGCGTTCCATTGGTACGAGCAGATGATGGCGACCTTCAACGTCAACTCGACCTACTGGCTCAATCCGTCCAAGATCCTCCTCGCGACCGAGGGTTGCAACTGCCCTGGAGTGTCGCCGGGCGACTGGGGTCGTGCCGAGCACTATGGTCGCGACGTTCTTGCCGACCTGATGAACTGGGCGCAAGGATGGGTCGATTGGAATCTCGTGCTGGACTCGATCGGTGGACCGAACCACGTGCACAACTACTGCGACGCCATGATCATCGCCAACCACAAGAACCAGACCATCTTGGTGCAGCCGTCGTACTACTACATGGGCCAGATCTCCAAGTACCTCGTGCCGGGCTCGGTGCGCATCTCGAGCACGCTCAACATTGCGCTGCCGGCGAACGTGACGAGCGTCGCGCCGCTGGCGAGCGGAGACAACGTCATTCTCTGGCAGTGCAACGGCAGCCCGACACAGCGATGGGTCGTACCGGCAGCCGGCAGCGCCGGCAACATCTCGGTGCTTGGCAGCAACCTGTGTCTCGCGGCGAGCGTCACGAACAGCGTCGATAGCGGCGAGAATGCGCAGCTCTCCGTGTGCGGCAACACGCCGTCCCAGACATGGAGCGTGCCGGCCAACGACACGGTGGGATCGATCGTCACCAAGCTCGACTCGACGTGTCTCGAGGTCGCAGGCTCGTCGCTGCAAAACAGCGCCAACGCGCAGCAGGCCAACTGCACCTCGGGTCTCAACCAACGCTGGCTCTTCAACTCGACCGACAGCACGATCCGCTCGCAGCTGCAGCCCAACATGTGTCTCACGGCCGGTTGGTCGCCCGTCAACGCACAAGCCTTCCGTCGTCCCGATGGCAAGATTGTGCTCATCGTCATGAACGAGTCCAACGTACCCATCTCGTTCAAGGTTCGCGATGTTACGAGTACCGTCAAGGCCTTTGCAACCTCGATTCCTCCACATGCGATACAAACATACTTGTACTAGTCTCTCTCTCTCTCTCTCTCTCTCTCTCTCTCAGGGTGAGCTATGGAATCAACGACAACATACATACTGTGAAAGGAGTGTGTGTATGTATTACCATCGATGAATAGAAATCTGAATCGTTCACTTCAACTCAATGGTGATATACTACTTGAATCTATCTCAACATCATTATCATTCACATTTTGATTATCACAATAATACGAGAGAGCAAGAGAAGCAAGAGAAAGCTATCTTAAACATGAGAGATAAGGAGAGAAATAGAGATAGCTTTCGAGCTAGAGAGAGAGAGAGGCACACGAGAGAGCGTGTGTGGGAGAGTTATGCAACATCAGAGAGCAACTCAGAATCAGCTTCGGTCGTTGCCCTTGGTTCAAGAGGAATGTCGATCGTAGAAGGGTGTTGAGATTTGGCGATGCGTCGTCGAATGCACACGATACCAGTGACCAGCACAATGGTGAGCACAAGCAACGCACCACCAATCAACGATACAGTCAACACGATGGTGAGAATGGAGTTGGTATCACCTTCGACTCCTGGAGTATCAATGGCGATGCAACTGTCCTTTCGACAATACTTGGCAATCAAGTTGTATGCCACACCAATACTCCAACCATAACCGATCTATATCCCGCATCCCGCAAAGCAATCAATCATTTCTTGGTGAGTATCCGCTTACGAGTCTCGTCGAATCGAGAGTTGAACGTACGTTATCAGGTTGTAACGAATCTGCATCAGCAGAGAGTGCCGAATACGACTCGTACATGGTGCCGGATGCTTTCCAATGACGATAGGCAGCAGTCAACCAACGACTTGCGAGACGACGTGATTCCTTGGCGGCAGCAGGAGTGGTCTCTCCCATGATGGCCAAGGCATCGATGGCAACCAACTCCAAGGCAGCAAACGTATTGGGATAATCGTACAACTGGCCCGTATCATCCGACTAATCAAGAGCGAGTGAGTCAAATGTACCTCTGCCAATGCAAGAAATGCATCATGATCACTATCATGATCAAGAACAAATATACATACAGTTGATGTAGGAATACCACCCTTAAAATCAAAGAGACCAATGGATTGTAAGGTCTCAAACAAGCGACCTTCCATATCGGCACGCGAGAGTGGTTGTTCGAGTTCGGCGACCGATTCGATGTTGCTCGTGATGCCGGCCCACACGGGGTAGAGCGAGGAAATGTAGAAGCGATTGCGATAGTCCTTGGAGGAGCCGATGCTGGTGTCAAAGTCGAGCCACAAGGCGCGCGAGTTGTCCCAGAGAAAGTGCTGCATGGCGACGAGGCGGCGATTGGCGGCGGCGAGCTTGCCGGCGGCCTTGACTTGGTACTCGCGGGCGCGCGCCGTGTTGGGCGGCTGCCTGGCGAGCTCCTTCTGCTCGAACTTGGCGTACCACTCGGCCATGGTGCGCTCGTTCTTGTAGAGGATCGAGTTGAGATCGACCGGCACAATGTCAAAGGTGTGGATCGAGGTGATCTGGCGCTCCTCGGAGCACCAGCGCGAGCTCAGCTCCCAGCCGCTCTCGGAGGCCGAGGCGAGATCGCGGTAGATGCGATGCGGCTGGAGGGCGTCGTCGGCCGAGAGGTCGAAGGCCTTCTTCATGAGCGCAATGTCGCTGACAAAGGCCTCGGGGCGCGGCACGTTCGAGTAGGCGCGGTAGAGATTCAGCACGTGGCTGTTGGGCGTCGAGTTGTCGTCGAGACGCAAGACGGCACCGTTGGGCGCGAGACGCACCGAGCGGTACAACATCCACCACTCGTACTCGCTCTCGAGAAGTGGCAGCGCACGCTCGAGCAGCTCCTGGTCGTCGTAGCGCTTCAAGAACTGTCGAACCATCTCGGTCATGAGCGGTGGACCCGTGCGCTCCTCGTAGTACACGCGCAAGCCAGTCGGTGGGTACTGGTAGGCCTCGATCTGGTCGAGGTAGTTGAGAATGATGCCCTTGGCAGTCGATTGCATTTGAGACACGAGCAATGCATGATTGATCCAATATGCATCCCTAGTCATGAGAGAGATGGAGGTTAGTCGAGAGTTGAGAATCGAGAGTCGAGAGTTGAGAGTCGAGATGGTTGGTACCAGTAGTAGGACTCTCGATAGGTAGGACCTGATGCAATGAATGGATAGGTGGCAGGTAGCAATGAATGTCGAGAGGGTTGTGCCGAGACATCTTGATTGACCGCTCTACATTCACCATGGTGATTGTTACAACATCAATATCACGTTCATGAGGTCATTGCGAGAGACGGAGAGAGCTGCTAGATACCGCGCGAGATTGTAGATCATATTGTTCATGCCCAAGGCCCACTCTTTGATCTCTGGCACAGGGATTTGTTCAATGAAGCGTGGCTTCTGTTGCCAATCAGTCAAGATCACTGGGAAGATGTCACTGTACATCACAGATCATCATTCAATTCAGCCAAGGCCATCGATTGATTCGTTGAGATATTGAGATAGACACGAACCTTCCAGCGGGGAGAAAGTTATCTTCGACCCAATGATACAAGGCAGCGGTGGTGGTGGCTCCCGTGTCGGCGAACAAGAGATCGAAGGCCTCGTTGACGAGGAAGGGCTCCTTGTTGAGCGGTCGGTCGACAAAGTCCTTCATGTCGGAGTAGAGGCGATGGGCGTGGATGGCGCGAAGGATGGTGTTGTTGCAGTAGATCGAGTGAGCGCACGCCGGCTTCTCGGGAGCGGCACTTGCCGGTGGTGGCAACGAGTGTAGCAGCAACATGAGGAGCAGTAGAAGGAGTGGGGGCAGGTGTGAGGTCGTTGGAGAGCTCGCCATGGTGGGTGGGGTCGAGCGATGAGAGGGATCGATAGATGAGTGGGATAGGTTGATGGGGATGTGTGGCAGTGGTTGGTCTTTAGAGAGGGGCTAATGATAGCCTCTCTGCCACGCACACACACAGAGACGCGGCGTGCGATAGATTGATAGATGGATGGATCGAAATGGATCAATGCTATGTCGTCGGTGTTGTGGTTGATGACGATGGTAGAGGGGATATGAGGTGGCAGCGAGAGAATGCGGAAAGAAAAAGATGACGCAGGAGGGAGCTCGCACAGAGAAAGCCCAGAACCAGAGAAAACCCGTCTCTCTCTCGAGGAGAAAATATCCAGCGCCTGATGATGCTGAGGGAGATATTTCAGTGGTGGCATCTGTGTGGTTGTAGGCGCTGCGATAGGGCGTCCCATATCGAATAAACCCACTCGATCCTCTGACTGATTAAATATCTCTCTCGTTCTCTCCTTCTCTCAAGGTCTCGAATCATCGGAATCTTCGATCGCGCATTGTATTCGTCGCTCGCTGCTCCTCACACCCAACGCAACGCAACGCAATCCCCACCATCATCCTCCATCATGGACGAGATCGAGGTCGAGATGGACGATATGAACGCCACCTCAGCAACCACTGCAACAAGCAGCAGCCCCACGGATAGTTACAGTAGCCGTGTCGTGGCACCGATGCGGCGAAAGACACACGAGGCGTCGACGCTCGAGGCCGAGAAGGACGACTACTTTGGTGGCAAGGCCATCTCGGCCACGGCCGAGGTCGAGGGCGACGAACGACCCATCATCGTTCTCCACAATGTACATAAGACCTACCTGCTGGGTGTCGAGGGTGTGCCTGCACTACGGTATGTGTGATGCTCGCAATCGACCGCTCGATCGAACGCATCTGATTCGATCTCTATCTATCTCGCGTGAATGCGCATGGATGCATGAATGAATACGACAGCGGAGTATCATTGAGTATTCGACGTGGAGAGTTCATATGTATCTTTGGTACCTCTGGTGGTGGCAAGACCGTACGTTCAATCACTTGTGCGATCAATCAATCTATCTCGTACTCACGCTCACGATGACGATCGCTATCTCGCGAACAGACCTTGTTGAACGTACTCGGCACCATCGATAAGCCGACCAAGGGCGAGATCTACATTGCTGATACACGTATGAACGACGCCGTGGTGCGCGCGTCACATAACTATCGACTAACCATAACCAACTCGATGTCTCCCTGCGCAAGGTATCGGCTACGATACATCGGATAAGGTGCTCTCGACCTTACGCCTTCGTCACTTGTACGCGATAGAGAGTCGCCTGTTGTTGTTGATCGTGCCGATATCTGACGCACATTACGATGCAACAGAGGCTTCGTGTTCCAGACCTTCAATCTGCTCTCCTCATTGACAGCGCTCGAGAACGTCGAAGTACGCTCACCTACTCTGGATCACCATCCAGCATGCACATTCGTTCATTTATTCATTCATTCCGCGATGTGGTGTATGGACCAGATGCCAATGATCTTGGATGGTCGGCTGTCGGCCAGCGAACGACGCGAACGAGCCACGTATTTGCTCTCGCGAGTCGGCATGTCGGAGCGCTTGCATCATGTGCCAAGCCAGTTGTCGGGAGGAGAGCAACAACGCGTACGGAGTGCTCGACTCGACTCGTGCATAGTGTGCCCGGGTTATTCACAACATACGCGCGCGCGTGCATGGCGCACCCAACAGGTGACGATTGCCCGTGCGATTGCCAACCGTCCAGATGTTCTGTTACTCGATGAGCCAACGTACGATTTAACGACGATAACGATACAGCAGAGGGTTAGATTAGTTTACTAACGAGGCGTGGTATCTGGTTGCATTGCATAGCGGCGATCTCGACACTGTAAATACTGCGATTGTGATCAAGTTACTGATGGAATTGAACCGCGAGGAAGGTATACCAATGTCAGCCGCCTTCCAACTCGTGCTACGATAGTGATTCTCATGACGATGGTGATCTCGGCGGCGTTGTGGTTGTTGTGGTTGGTGTACTGAAGGAATCACACTCGTGATGGTAACGCACGATGTGGGCCTCAAATTCTTTGCCGACCGAATCATTTGGATGCGTGACGGCAAGATCCAGCGAGTCGAGACCGTGTCGAGCAAGCGACAAGCCGAGATGATGGCCGAGCTCGAGCGCGATCTGCAGGTGCTCGACGTCGGCAACGTGACCGGCATACAGACGGCCAAGAAGAAGCGCAAGCCCAAGTTCCACCGCTTTGCGTCGACCGACATACGCCATCCGTACGACTACCAAACCAACAAGGAGTACGACCCAGGTACGCAAACGAATTAGATGGAGAGCCGTGTGTTTGTGGTGGTGGTGGTGGCGCTCGAGGTCGCCCGATCGCGATCGTTCGTTCGATTGATACGTGCTCTCCTGCCTGGCAACAGCGCGAGCGCATAAGCTCAGCAACTACGCCAAGATTCGCGCGCCGTCCGAGTCTGCACTCTCGCGATAGACCAGGAGAGGAGGAGGAGGAAGCCAGCCTTGTAGCCGCGAGCTAACCGACAGACCACCGTTGCATTGTGGAGCGCGCGAGAGCGCCGAGGAATACGACCACGATGGCGGCGACGACGAAGAGAGAAATCGGCGCTCGCTACTGAATGCAGCAGTGGATAAGGTAAAGAAGGATAAGGTAACTCAATTCTCCGATACTTGCACACGAATCGCGCTCCCGCTCGCCTGCTGCAACGTCGCAAGGGAGGCTGCGGCACTTCAACAGAGAGCGTGCACGCTCGCCGTCACGGTGCTCCATGACCGCGAGCGCGCGACGCAGCCGCGAGGCAGCAATCGGCGACAGCGGCAGTAGAGCGCAACTGAATGACCCGTTCGGCGTTGACACTAGTAGCCGAGTGATCGAAAAAGCTCCGGCCGCGAGATTTTGCCGGGAGCACACATCACAAGCTCGTGCTCGTGCTCTCTCTCTGTCGCGGCCTTGTTCTTTCTCTGCTCTCGCTCCGTCTCTCTGTCTCTCTCTCTCGCTCCTCGGTCGCGCTCGTCGTCGTTGTCGGCCCTACCGCATCGCGCGCACGAGAGAGGCAACGCCGCAAGTGTGTTCGTCTTGCGTGCTTGCGTGGGTGTTATTTGCTCTCTCGCCGCTCGCTCGCTGCCGCAGCACTCCTCTCCTCTTCCTCTCTCGTGCTCCATCGCTGCCGTGTTCCTTCTCGCTCGCTTGCCGTGTTCGCACTCCCTATCCACCCGACCCACAACGTCCAACACTTGCCGAAAGCGCCTCTCTTTCTCTCGCCCGTCTCATCGCAATGGCGCGCCCACGACGCCGCGCCTCGCCCTCGTCCTCGCCCTCGCCGCCGTCGTCGCCGCGCAAGCGCAAGAGCAGCACGACGGTGACGCTCGCGTTCGGAGCGTACTCGTCGCGCCCCATTGTGGTGTCGCACAAGCGCTCGCGCGACACGGGAGGCACCTCGGATCATGGCACCTCGACTGCCTCGCCTGCTGGTACGTCCTCGTCGTCCTCCTCGTTGTTGTGGAGTTAGTTGCAGCAGCAGCAATAGTTGTAGTAGTAGAAGCTGCGTAGAGGTCGTTATGATCGCACAAACGACCGCCACTCATATCTGCCCGCTGCGCTGCTGCTGTACGCTGTACGTCGTGCTGCTCTCGTGTCTTGCTTGTTGTTGTATTGTTATTGCCACCACCGCAGCCAAGCGAAGGCGCACCAACACCGTACGTACACGAACTACCACTACAACAACAACAACGTCGCACGTTATCGCTCTGTCTTCCTCGTCTCGTGCCGTACTCACTCGCCCTCCTTGCCTCCCGCTCTACAGGGCAGCTCGAGCGACGATAGCCATTCGCCGCCGATCAGCAGCACAAACAACGCAGCCGCCTTTCTGGGCTCGCTGCTCAGCCTCGCTGAGACGGCAGCCAACCTCAGCGACCTCTCGCCGTCGCCCGCGCCGAAACAAACGCCCGCACCGCCTCCGGCGATCGCGCTCCCTGGCGCTGCCGCTGGTACCAAGCACAAGCACAAGAAGCACAAGAAGCACAAGAAGCACCACCATCGCTCGTCGTCGTCGTCGACAGGTACGCGCCCACGCACACAGCGCACCGCGCCATCCATCCACGCACACACCGCTACGCCTGTTGTGCAACACGGCAGAAATCAGAGCGAGCGCCCGAAACACACGAGCACGCGCACCTCGACCGAGAACGAACCCGAGTCGTAGCAGCGCAAACCACCACGCACACGCACACTGCACCATGGCCGCGAAGCCGCGAGCCCAGCTGCGTTGCCGGCTCGCCTCTTGGCACCAGCAAGCAGCAGCGGCAGCGGCGCAGCAACTACGCGCAACCGCAACCGCAACCGCGCAGCAGCGGGAGACAGAAGGAAAAACTCGCGCGCGTGTCGCACAAATCTCGCTGCTCGTCGGTGATTGGCGGAGCACAAGAGTGACCTGAGCGAGCGAGTTTTTTCTCCGGCCCGCGCCGCTATCGCATCGCATCCCTATCTCTGTTGCCCGCCACCAACACCATCTCGCCTCACTTTGCGCACTTCTCTCTCATTCTCTCACCGATGACCACCGCCTCGTCGCTAACCTCGCCGCCCGTTGTTGGTTGCATCTCATAGAACCGTCGAGCACGCGCCATTCGCCGCCCAAGTCGTCGTCGTCGCCGCCGCCAGCCTCCTCGACATCGTCCACGCCTGAGGCCACGACTGCCACAACCTCCTCGTCCTCCTCGATGAACGGTCTCGGGCAGCACCAGCCGCTTGCTCCTCCATCACCGCCGCAGCAGCCACAATCTCAGCTGCAGCGACAGTATCAACAGCAGCAACAACAGCAACAACAGCAGCAGCAGCTCTTCCAGCTGCCGCTTCTTCCTCCGCCAGTGGCGAAATCCTCGCCTCCATCGCCAAGCCAGCAGCAGCAGCAACAACAGCACCACCAACAACAATTCACCTCCTACCAACCGCCATACCGCACCCCGCAACACCAACCACCTCTCCAGCAGCCTTCTCCTTCGTCGCTTCACCAGCAACACTCGGTGGACAAGTACTCCTCGCATCACTCCTCGACCTCGCTGCACCACCAGCCCCAGCCCCACACCCACGCCCACACGCACCACCAGCCCAGCAAGGCCCCGCCGTTGGCCCCGCTGGTACCTGCGGGCGCCACTCACCTGCCCTCTGCAGTCAAACCTCCCAACTCGGCAGTCAACTCGTCTGCCGCTTCGTCCTCCTCCTCATCGGTCGCTTCCGCTCCCTCGTCCCTACCACGATCGCGCGTCAACAATGCACCGACCCCATCCGCACCGGTGCAACAGCACCATCAACAACAGCGATACGCCGCCGCCGCTGCTGCCGCAAGCCACTTGCACCAACAGCAACAGAAATTGCAGCAATACCAACTGCACCAGCAACAGCAACAGCAACAGCAACAGGCGTCGCGAGTGCCACCAGTGCAGCACGCAATGACCAAGCTACCAGTACGCCGAGATATTCCATCCCTCCCTCCCTCCCTCCCTCCCTCCCTCCTCGTTGGTTCCGGTCCACTCATTAGTTCCGCACTCACCTTGATACGAATCGCAGATCCGCCCTCCTGGCAAGGCCATTTCGCACGTAGATATTGCACACTTGATTTACACCGACCAATGTCGTCGTCGATTGCAGGTACGCACTGCCACACGATCGCTTGCTCTCTCTCTCCCGCGCGCACTTGGCTCACGTTCGCCAAGCTGCAACAGGATCTCCCGCCGGCTGAGCACGATTACGCCAAAGACTACCTCATGACCGTCATGGACTCGACGCTGCCTGCACGCGTCTTCAAGCAGTCGCTCGTCGGCACTCGTTCGCCGAGCCACCACCAACAGCAGCAGCAGCACTCGCCACTGCCACTGCCACCGCCACCACCGCCTCCAGGCCCTCCTGCCTCGGTCGTACACTCGCGCTCGACCCAGCAGCAAAGCCATACGCAGCCGTCGTACCAACAACCACAGCGCTCCTATCAGCAGCCACAGCCTCAAGCACAGCAGCCACCACAGCAGCCTCAGCCACCACTACAAGCTCAATCGCAGCCTCTCCCGCTACCGCCACCACCGCCTCCGCAACCGCCGCAGTACCAATCCTTCCAATCCACTGCTGCGTCGTATGGCACCGCTAGCCACCTCCAGTCACAACAGCAGCGCACCGCTGCCTCGCGCTACTCGGCACTGCTGCCGCCGGTTCCCAAGTCCACCGTGCTCCCGAGCCCACAACAACTCTTTGCACCCACCGAGCTCTCGTCCTCGGGCTCCTCACCGCCAACCACGCCCGGCTCGACGCTGGCCTCCGCGACGCGCACCAACGGCGTCACATCAGCCTACTACTCGCGCGACCAGTACCAACAGCATCAGCAGCAGCCGCAGCAGCCACAGCAGCAGCCGCAGCAGTATCCAAACGGGGCCCCGTCACTCGCCGCTCTGCGCGACTCGCCCCCGGCTGCTCCGTCGCCGCTGTCGCCGTCGCCCTTCATCTCGGTGCAACAGGCTCAGCAGCAGTTGCAGCAGGCTCACCAGCACCTGCAGCAATTCCAGCAGAAGCAACAGAAGCAGCAGCTTCAGAAGCAGCCGACACTGTCTGCTCCGTCACAGCCTTCGTCGCGAGCGCACCTGTCGCATCAACA
>ERZ778026.2483-NODE-2483-length-19082-cov-82.895359_pt1 | contig 19082 bp, 17 predicted proteins | sample MGYA00375756_ERZ778026 | MGnify/ENA primary metagenome ERZ778026 (study PRJEB29350, sample SAMN05389820) | bioreactor metagenome | isolation source: Ammonium sulfate bioreactor | place: South Africa: University of Cape Town | collected 2014-02-18 ... | reverse complement strand
ATGATCGCCAAAGAAGCCATTTTATTTGACGAAAAAATGAACTTCGTTCCATGACATTCAATTCATTGGTCATTTTATTATTGATTGATGCAATATAATCGTGAATGTTCGTTTCCAGAGTTTTAGCATTATCAGAGAGAACATATGCTTCAGCAGCTATTTTCTGTGAAATAATACTCTCAACATCGGCTATATCGGCTGGTGCAGATACTTGTTCAATAAATTCATCGAGTGATGAAGCTGTCAATTGACATTTCTTTCGAAAAAATTCTTCAGCTTCAGTCTTACTACCGTAAAAAGCTTGTTGACCACCTTCGACTAATAAGTAAAGTTTATTCACAGTATCTAAAATCACACTTGATGGTTGATGTAGAACAACTATAACAGCTTGATTGTGTGTGACAGCCATCGATTGAATAATTTCCATCAATGTTTTAGCTAAATATGTATCTAAAGCTGATGTTGGTTCATCAATGAGAAGAATATTTGGATTAGTTAAAAGAGCTGTGGCAAAAGCGAGTCGTTTACGTTCACCTCCTGACAATCGTCCAATGGGTGTTTTCTTACAATCAATTAAATGTAATTGAGATATAACAGTCATCACTCGTAAATGTCGTTCCCGATCGCTTATTCCATGTGGCATTCGAAGCATAGCCTCAAAAGAAAAAAGAAATATCAATAAACTACTATTCGATATATTATTTTACATGAAATATTAAATGTTTTTCTAATGTCATTGTTTCAATGAAACGTTCGTACTGTTCAATATATCCAATCAATCCACTTCTTGTTCGTTGCAAAGGTGTTGTTAACGTATTATTAAGATAAATATCACCGGATATATGTAGATTTTGTGTATGTCGACCACCTAATGCATTCATCAAAGTAGTTTTACTTAAGAAAATATACGATATCGATGGTAACACGTTTTTTTTCTGTGTAAGACTTACCGACACCGGATGCTCCGATGATTGCAAGTATTTCACCAGATCGTGCCATACCTGATACATTATTAAGAAGTTGACAAGAATTGGCAGAATATTTATTTCCTGTTTTGACTGATACATGTGACCAAATTAATGGCGTGAATATTTGCTTGATTTCTTCTAAACCTAAAGTATCCATATTGACAATCTATAAATAAAAAAAGCATCCAGACAAGGAGAGTAATACATATTTTTTTCTCATTACTGATCGAAAAAGAAAACCATTGAAGCGAATCTGCATGTCAACGTCAAGGCTTATCTTTCATAGGAGAAATGTGAATATGAAATATACTGTATAATGCCTAATATGATTTTTCGAGAAAAAAATAAACATATTGATATATCTCGAAAATTTTGTCCTTATAACTATTCGTGTATATATTTATGTTAATGATTGGCAATTGTATCATTGTTGTGTCGATGATTGACACGATTTTTTTCCTTCATTCTTTCGCCATAAATACTTTACAATCATAGTCCCTAATAACAATACATAAGCAAAAATGCATGTGAAACAGATTTTTTAAAAAAATCGAGTTTTTCACAATTATTTTTGAAAAGAAAGATTATAATTTTTTGACTGACGCTCAAAACCGAAATCTTATTGATTACTGTCAGAAAATGGTCAAAAATATTGTTAAAAATTCAACATGTTAAATCTATTGGCCATCCAGTATACTCTTCAAACTTAAGTCTCTGCGACTTATGGCTATTTCAAAAAGTTAAAGAACAGCTTCATAGACAAAATTTCCAGGATGTTAATGAACTGCATTGTGCTCTAGAAAAAATTAGGTAGCTTTTGTACAATCCCAAAAATCTGCTTTTTTTCCCTTGGATTAATCATTAATTTTTGAGTGATTTCGAAGATATGGGGAGATAGAAAAAGGTGCGTATGTGTTCTCCTTGATTTGTTTCACCTTGTAGTGCATATAATGACCATCCAATAATACATTTTGTCGACGTCATATCTGCGTATTTTTCTTATTTTGCGTATTTAGTTCGATGTTTCACGTTTCTCTACCAATCATCACATACAAAATTTACGTACTATTGTATATGTCACAATACAAACTACATATATATCATTCCTTATATTCATTTTATTTGCATCCATTTAGAGATATAAAAAGGAATACAACGAAAGAAAACATTTATCGTAAGGTAGCGTTGGTAGCATAAAAGTAGGTTTTTCGTAATGACCATCGATCAACAACAAGAACAACTATCCTCATTCGAAATCGAAAAACATGAAGATAAATCGCTAGAAGATCAGTACAAATCATGGCGAGAATTTCGTATCCAGAATAAAAAAATTAAACTATTTTTGACTGGATTTCTTACGTTTTTTATCATTGGTGGACTTATTATTGCACTCAGTGTTCATGGTACAAATGATCAAGAAAATGCACATACAGCGAACAAAAGAGGTCAGAAATACGTATACATACAGCAGAGACTAAAAATATTTTCGTTTTCTGTTTTAGGAAAAAGAGCAACTGTCTCCGATGATACAATACTTACGGACATCGACCAAATAAGTGAATATTGGGGTAATCTTCGTCCGTATGCTGATAATGATCCAAGTTACTTTGGTGTTACAGACGTCGGATTACCTTATGGATGCCAAGTTGAACAAGTTCATGTTCTTCATCGACATGGTGCACGATTTCCAAGTGGAGTTGACACTACAAATGTTCAAAGTTTCGCTACAAAAGTAGCAAACGTTCTCAATGCAGGCGGCAAATTTACAGGACCTCTTGACTTTTTGAACACATGGTCAATGCAAATGGGTGGTGAATTACTCGTTCCAAATGGTGCTGCAATGGAATATAAATCAGGAGTCGATTTCTGGAATAAATATGGTCGTACTTTGTATGATACACCACCTTCTCAAGCGTATTACAATGGAACAGGCAAACCAAAACTTTTCTTTCGTTCAACTGATTTTGCACGTACAATTGATAGTTTGATGGGTTGGGCAACAGGTTTTATTGGTCCACACAATACAACTGATTACTATTCAATTTTACCTATTCCTGTCGTTGGCAGCTACAATAACACATTAGCCGGCTTTAGCACATGTGGTCCATTTATAGCTCCAGCTCTTGGTTTAGAGTCTCTCTCTCAAGATCTTCAAAGTGCATTAACTAGAATTTCTGCTTATGCACCTGCTTCAACTGGTCTAACTAAGACTGATATGCAAATAATGCAACTTATTTGTGCGTATGAATATACCATTTTTAGTTCAAGTGATTTCTGTAAATTATTTACTTCTGGTGAATGGAAAGATTTTAATAATAAAGGAAATCAAGCGTTCTATGAAGCTTGCTCATTTGGAAGTCCACGATCTCGAGCTCAAGGTCTTGGATATACTGAAGAATTAATTGCAAGACTTACTGGTAACTATATCAATGTTAGTTATTCAGCCGTTAATGCAACATTAGATTCATCAGAACAAACATTTCCATTAAATCGACCTTTCTATACTGATATGGCTCATGAATTTTCTATTCTCGGCGTCTTAACAGCTCTTTCAATCGATTATTTTCGAGTATATACTGGTAACGGTTTTCCCCAATCACTTGATCAAAACTTTCACTTATCTCAAATGACACCTCTGGCTGCTCGATTGATTACTGAAAAAATTGGATGTGTATCAGCTAATCCAATTGCTACTAGTGAAATACGAACACAATACAGACCAACACAATATGGATATTCAGCAGCTACAGCAACCAATAAATTTATTCGAATGAGATTAAACAGTGGTATTCTACCATTGAATACCATTCGAGGTGGTTACTGCTCCGTCGGAAGAACAGATGGATTATGTCCATTAAATAATTTCGTAGCTAGTCAAAAAGATGCTCAAAAACTGGCTAATTATCAATATGTTTGCTTTCAAAATTATACTGTTAATGAAGACAATTTCAACAATGATGGTGCTGTTTTTCCATAAACAATTATTATTGATTTTATTGACTTCGAGTTTTATAAACACAGTAACATTTTTGCATTTTCTTTCATGTCCATACTAATATTAATAAATCTAAGATACTTCCATAGAGAAAAGTTAGGACAAAGCTTTTTTTTATGATTAGAAAGTCCTTCTAATTGACTACAGAAAAGTAGCAAAATGAAAATTTATTTGCATAACTATATTCGTAGGAAATCTGCGAGAAAGGAAGAGCACTCTGAATTGAGGATCTATTTATGTAACGGCGTTACGCATTTTGTAGAGCACATTCTCCTGTAATCTACCATAGATTTGAATTTGAAATCATGATTTTGTAGTACTAAAGTCGTTATCTGTGTCACATTCACTCGAAAAAAAAATCATGTATTTTCTTTATGATAAGAAAGTGAATCATTGTCTTCAAATGTGTATATAAAGCTACACTTTCTTCTTGAATATCAAAGAACAATGCAAAAGACAAGTCAGGAGGATGTGAATGTCGTTCAGTTATTAAAAAACGGCTTAATAATACTGTAGCTGATTGTCAAACTGATCCCAATGATTATAGATGCCCATGTCCTCGTTGTGATCCTCCTGGTAGTTGTAATTGTCCTCTTTGTAATTGTAATATTAATCCAACTGATTGTTATGAGTGTCCCTGTACTCTCTGTCTTCAACGTATTGTTTCATATTGTCCGCCTATCTGTGATGCCACTCCTTGCTGCGGTGCTTGTGGTGGTTTTGTTGCCAGTGGTACTTGCCCAAAATAAAGGCAAACAGGTTGTGTCAATCTGTTGGTACAAATATGAATCAAACGATCTATGTCACATAATGTCGAAAGTTGACTAAGTACACCTTCAGCGTTTTCTTACTTAGAGAATATTCAATGGAAGAAAGATACTGTATCAGATGTATTTATCGCTTCAGCAGTTTCTTTTCAATAATAAAAAATGGAGTTTCGAAAAAAATTGTTACAACAATAGCTGCCGCATAGCTGAAAAATATATGGGAAACAAAATTATTCACGACCAAATGTGCCTGATAATAAAAAGGCATTCTTTGACTGAGTACCATGGTACGAACGACAATAGAATGCACTAGATAGCATGAATAGTTAAGTCGAGCTAGAGGATCCCAAATTGACCACGATAAAATCCTTTCTACTAATCCACCTTGATGAATACTACATAAAAAGAGAATCCATCCAATGATAATCGACCAAAATGTTCGTGAAAGTGATTGATATGCAATAACTATTGGTCTACTGAGGCCTGATGCTAGAAGACAATCTGGATATGGTGTAAAGAGGCAAATCAAACCGAACACAATAGTTATTATAGTTCCAAGAATTTTAATATTTCGATTGAGACGATATCTCCGACCAAAGTTGATTAGAATCAAACCAGTAATAAGACCAATTGCATAGGCAGATATACGACACCAAGGAGTAACGTAAATATTTTTATAGAAAGTAGGGCCAGGCTATATACGTAGAAGAATACAGATTCTTCAAAATAGAACATATACACAAAACTTACTCTATCGACGAATGCATCGAGTACACCCACTGACATATTGGGATAGTAAAGAAGAATTGATAAAATTGATATGATTCCAATAAGAACAAATATAGTTGTTATTATAAAAGATATTGATTTTCGTCCAAGTACAAACGGAACTAAAGCAATTGGTGCAATCCAATGAAATTGCATATCATTATGAAGGTACCATGCAATATCGAAACACATTTCATGTGGTTTATATAAATTACCAACATAGAGAAGAGATGTCCACCATAAACCAGAACGACATTCATCTGATTCAAATCCTTTCTCTCTTGGATACACAGGACCTTCGCCAAAATAGGGTGTTAAATTAATACTGACTAATATCATCAAAAGAAATGTTGGTGTCAATCGAATGTATCGATGGATATAATAGAGAATAAAGAGACGCAATGAAAGTTTGTCTTCCTTTTTCACTTGTCGAACAAATAGAATAGCTGTTAAAAAGCCGCTTAATACAAAAAATGTATCGACACCGAGAACCCCATTGATAATCAATTGCATGAATACGTTACGAGTCCAAACGAGAAGATCTAATATATTACTGGTATAAGATAAATTAAAGGACAGTGAATGTCCCATTATAATCCAACACAAAGATAACACTCGAATGCCATTAATAAATATAAATGAATCGTCATCCTTCTTTTGTTTCATTGTAAATATTCGACGCAATGTTCTAATTGCTGAAAATTCAGCCAAAACAGTTATACGAGACTCTGGATCAATCAAGGTACGCAAAGAAAATCCAGGACGTTCAATTAATTCAATTCGCTCATCTGTAAGACTAGTATATGTATTAATATTGGAAGTTTGGCTATCAATTGATTGATCGGTTGACAGAAGGAGAAGATCAATAATGGTTCCTAATAAAACGATTAGGCCCAATAATGAAAGAACTATGCATGTTGCTATAGCTCCAGAAGTTAATCCTTCTTGTCCATTTGAAGGATCATTCGAACATGACAGATCAGTTTTCGTCACGTCTGTTTTGTTGAAAAGTGTATTCATTAAAGAAGCGATCGATTCTCGATCACATGATGATGGAACACAAAGACCAAGAATAATTTTAAGTGATACTGTTGCATTTGGTGAGGATGGTGTCAACGAAAGTGTACCTAAGACAAATCTCTAATGTTTTCTACAGTTCTACATATTACAATCAATACAATATACTCACAATATTGAGTTTTAAATGGTTGTGACACAAATGATTTATTATTTGCTAAATACATTTCGTGTAAGCATTCATCATAATTACCCACCCAATAAATATTTCCCAAGAGTATACCCGATGGTAATGGTTTACCCCATGCATCAATCACTTTCATAGCCCACATGTCATGTTTTGATGCTGCTCGAAGAATTATTTCAAAATCTTTTTCACATGTATCGGTTGTATTTCTCAACACTGACATAGATATTTGTTTGAGCATTTGTTCTGGTGTGACATTGTATTCTTCCTGACGTATCCTATCAATTGCTGAATCGAAATGTCGAGGAATAATTTGAGAAATGGTATTGTGTATCAAAAGTAATAGAAGAAAAACAACCGTAGTTCTCATATTGAAGTAATCTGATTGACAACAACATTGTCAAGGTAAGAAAATATTTATATATTCTCGTATCACTCAAAATGAGTAATACGTCTTACATTCTATATGAAAGATAAAAATTAGTCATACCAAAGATATTCATGTTAGTATCGGAAGAATTTTTGTATACGCTGATTACTCGTGTCCGCAACATATAGATTGAAGTCACTATCCAGTGCCACGCCATATGGATTATAGAATAGATAAGCGTGGTTACCAGCGGTGCTCGTGACACCAGCAATCGTTGTTCCATTTAATTTACCACGCATGAATAGCTGTATCCGTTGGTTGCCATAATCGGCTACGTACATATTACCCATCGCATCCAGTGTAAGACCAATGGGGTAATAGAGCATTGTTGATTGGCTGCTACCTACTCCAGTGGGGCTTCCAGCGACAAGTGTCCAACTACTCTCACCCAATACCCATCGAACTATATTGTGGGAAGCATAATTAACAATGTACAGACTGTTCGACGATGAATCGAAAGCAAGTCCATTAGGAGAATTCAACTGTCCATTGTTTGTACCTGATCCATTTCCACCAGTAACTACAGTAGGAACACCCGATAAATAACTCATCACACGATGATTACCAGAGTCAACAATGTAAAGCGCGCCCGAGATCGAATTACGTGCAAGTCCACGAGGATTACTTAATTCATTGATCGAAGAACCATTGGTGCCTGAAAATACAGTTATGTACATTCATAAACTATTCAGTTCATTTACCTGTGCCTGCAACAGTGGTTCCTGAAGTTGAACCATTAGAAAACAATTGAACTCGATGATTGCCCGAATCGGATACATAAAGGTTGCCACTTGAATCGAGAAGAACATTTGTCGGATAGTTCAAGTCATGTGCAGTTGAGCCAAATACTGCATTTGGCTGACCAGCTACAGTCGTACCGATCAAATTTCCTATCGTAAACTTTTGAATTCTGTGATTATTATAATCAGCGACATAAAATGTGCTGAGTGAATCTATTGCTATACTGTAAGGATTATAGAGTCGATCAAGTGCTGTACCCGCTGGACTTCCCAGGCCTGCTATAGTCGTCCCGGTTGATTGCCAACGCAATGTGAATGTAGTTGCTAGAAAAAAAGCATATTGACGAACTACGTCAAAAATGAATGAAGACAATTTTTACATGTGGTAGTGTTGGCTGCTGTTGTTAACGTTCGCGTAACATAAATAAGGGTGTAAATGGCAATCGCCAATCCTGCCAAGGCCGATATTCCAATGATGATAGCGAGTGTAATAAGGAATAAGTTTGAACTCTTGGTAGTGTTACTAGTTAAATCGATTTTCAGATCTCTAAAACAAAAGGCACTCTCATGGTTACACTTACTTGGAATGTTGCTGTGAATTTGATTTGATAAAATTAGAAAAAAATAAGGGAGGAGAGGACGGTTGCCTCGATGTTGTACATGATGGCGCAGTTGAAGATAATTGATTACTTTTATTTTCTGCTGTACTATGAGCTGTTTTTACCTGAGAGAGAGAGTGTGTGTGTGTGTAATTATTGTTCATCATTTAACTTCAATACTCTCTAGTATTAACTACCTTAGGTGGTCGTATCACAACTGTAGCAGTAGCAGGAGCAGTTTGATTTATGTTTATTATTCGCTTCATCGCAATGCTTGTAACTATGATGAATGATGAAATGTGTCACATACGCCACTAGAGTTAATTCATTTTTTTCTAGCGTCACCTAATAAAATATAATTAACATGCTAATGAATGATAAAGAATCCTCATCAATATCATAGATTCAATCACTCATTGTGTTTTGAAATGCTTCTCCTCTTCAAGCAATGTGAAAGAGATGAATTCAAGACAATTTTTATTTCGATAGAAAAAATCAATTTGATCAATCTCTTTGATATTCTTTGAATCTTTTCATACTCTCTTTAATATATTCTCCATATATGATTGGAGGATATTTAGGTTGATCATCTGTTGTTGTTAATGGTGCAATTAATGTTGAATAACAGGGTTCTAAAAAGAATGGTATTGAAAGACGTTCTTCTTTCAATAATTTAACTCGATGACTAATTGCTTTTAAAGATCCATTAGTCCATCGTTCTAAACAATTTCCCGTATTGACAACAAGACCATAAGGCACAACAGGTACATCAATCCATGTTCCATCTTCCATTTTGACTTGTAATCCACCAACTTGATGTTGATATAGAAGTGTGAAGATACTTCCATCACAATGTGCTTCACATGATAATGGTTGACCATCATCAGCATCTATTGATGCTGGAATTTGATTATCATTTGCTGGATAATAATTCAAACGTAGTGTAGAAACAGTACCACAACCACCCAATGAACGATCATCAAATAATGTATCGAAATATGAATAGTCAAGGTCAAATGAACGTGCTACAGCACGCATTAATTCAAGTGAAATACGCCCTACAATACATTTTTCTATTATACGTAAAAAATATCAATGTTATTTACTTACACATTTCATCCCAATATTGAGTGACTACTTCATTCGTTGGCCAAAGATTAAGCTCGTGTAAAGGATCACCTTGTTTAACAAGTTCATGTGAAGCATTAAGATAAGGTGATGCCATATCTAATCCTTCTTTTCCATTGACTGATGATGGAAAGTAACCACGATACGTATTTTTATTCGATGGATTCCATTTATGAACAGCATACTGATGTTTTTCATCTGGAGATTGAGAAAAAAAACGTTTAGCTTCACCAACCATTGCATCAATAAGTCTATCATCAATTCCATGACCAACTATTTGAAAAAAACCAACTGTCTCACAAGCACGACGAATCAATTGAGATACATTCATTTTAGTTTCTTCATTCGACTCACACGATGATATCAACGAAGAAATATCGATTACAGGAATTTTATTCGTCATGATTCTTCTTTTATTTTATATCGTATAATCGCAACACAAAAACAAAAAAGAAAAACAAAATGAGTGAGATGCATCACTGATAGTATTATATAGATAACATTGAAAATGAAATTCTTATCTTTAATATTTTAATACCTTAAAATAACTAACCACGCCCAATGATGTGTTCAAAATTTGAATCTAAAGTATCTTCTATATAAAGATTATCAGTATTTGGATCATATATAACAGCAGATGGTTGATATAACTGAGTATTCGCACTTCCTCGTGAACCTATGAAAAATATTTGATATAGAAACATACGTAACTAAAATAAAACGTAGAATTTACCCGTTATTCCTGAAACAGTAACAACAGTCAATGTATTCATTGTTATCTTTTGAACTCGATGATTACCATAATCCGCCACATATAATGCTCCCAATGAATCAAATGTTAAACCATAAGGAATGTCACCTCGAACTTTGGTCAAGAAAAATTTGAACTATTTTACAAATTTTTGACTTTATTATTACTTAGTTAAATTAATAAATTTATTTGTTTTGAAATACTACCGTGATATATATCTCCATAGAAATTAATTATCTTATCGTATCTCCTTATTCTACTTATCAAAAACAGCATAAAATACGTGTATTTACTTATAATAAGATGGTTTTATAAAATCCAGTCTCAATGATAATTTAACACGAAGCTCTAAAACATCCCTTTTCCTAAAGCTAAAGGCATAAATAGTTAATCTTTTTGCTCGTTGAATAATAACGGTTCACCAGCTATGATAAAATCTACAAGAACACCATGCAGAGAATGATTATTCAGAGTATGCCACCGTTGACTAGTGACATGATTACAAAACTGTTGAATAGATAATGTTTGAGTTTGTTGAATAAATTGATCAATCTGTTCTTGTGAAGGTTCAACAGTCGTTTGAAATGGACGTTTGAACCGTTGTAAAATTTCTTCTCGTAGACTATCAGTTCCACGTAAAAATTTCACGTGTATCGGATGATTTCCTAGTTGAGTGATTAGGCAATAGTTAGTATCAACATTATCTTTCTCTTCAGATTGTATGCGTTGATATTCTGCAAATTGATCATGATATGTAGCAACAATACGAGCATTTGCCAAGCATCCCATTAGTAATTTATGCTTCACAGGCCAAATATGACGACTGGTTACTCGAGAAATCTCATGACGATTTGACGTTACCAATTTGTCAGATTCCTCAATAGAGATTCGACAGAGATCAATAGCACTGAACTGCTGCTTGTTTATATCAACGTGCGAGTAATTTTCTTTAATATATTCAAATAGGTAATCCTCTAGTCGTTCAATCGACGAAAACTCTGTTAGAAGAATATCTCTCCAACGTCCACCACTACTGAAGCTACCATGCGGTTGGAAACACCAATGAACGAGTACATAATGTTTCACAGGATTGTTTGACAAACTCATAAACTATCGATCGTTAGTAGTAAACGTGATACTTCTTCAAAATACGTATCACTTTATCGAAAAACGAAGGTAAAAGCAAAAAAAAACTAATTGGTTTGCTTTTTTTTCTATTTATAGAAAAACAGAAATATAAAGATGACGCTGCAGTACAGAAAAATATTTACAGATACATTACGTTCATGACAAAGTTGATTTTAATTAAAAACGAAATAAACTTGAAAAAAAAGATTTGATCTTATTTTGAGGATTGTTATTTCGAGTTGTTCGTATTGGATATTTTATTTGAATATGTTCGACACCAGATTTAGACATTGCTAGACCACGTTCACTTTCAATTCTTTTGAGAAAATCATTCATAGTTTCGCCACCTGGTAGAATCTTTAACGGGAGCGAATTCGGTTGATTTGTCATTTCTACTGTTGTGTTTTCGGATAATACTAGAGATTGATCATTTTGTTTAAATATTGTTTCAATTTGATTTTTCGTAGGAATTTCTTGCCAAATAGTAAGACGTGTCTGATGTTCTAATTGAGGATAAATAATACGATGAATACCTGTTTTGAAAGTATTATGTGTGAGTTTGCTTGCTGCTTCTCCTAACCATAGAACAGCAATAGAACGGTGATTGATTTCACGATAATTAGGTGCATCGATCCATTTGTCTTTTAATCGATCTTTTAATTGAAGGCCTTCATTTGATGAAAATATGCTCAGAGAAAATAAACCCGGATCAAAATGTGGAACACAATTGACTTCAGTAGTGTCAAGGCCAATTTCTGGTTGTGCTGAAGAATTTGCTCGATGATTAAAATAATTAACAATATCCAACATGTTCCATTGAGATAATGGTGTAGATTCTTCATTGGAATTGTCTGTTGATGTACACATTTTCAATAAAATTCTTTTAAGAATATAAGTGAAACTATGACATAGAATAGCTACGGATTCTAATGTTTGCTGAAATTCATCATCAGGAAAAGATTGATCTTTGATATGACCATGTTCATTTGTCAATAATCGAATTCCTTCCTTATGATTAATATGTGAATAGCCCAACGTGTTCTTGGATTCGTATGAAGATTTTTCTTTTGAATTTCTATTGAAAAAAAGTTGAAGATTTTTTTGAATTTGATCAATTTTATCAACGAATTGATTATTTTCATTGGGTAATTGAATAAATGACCAACCATGATTCTCTAATTCATCTTTTAAACGATCTATCTCAGTTGAATCTTCACGTGAAAGTTTATTAAAATCAACGAGTCGATGATCACGAAAATATTCTTCCTCTATTTCCATCGTATGTTGTCAATAAAATAAATGTGCGAATGAAACAAATAACTATGCTTATAGCGCATGATGATGTTATTGCACAATGACCTGAAATGTTTATTGCCACGTCAGCATAAGCTCTTCAGCTTAACTCTTTCAATCCCGACAAATTTTTTCGTTCTGTATGAACACGAAAAAAAGAATATATATATATATCTTTCTCTGCAAATTTCGACAGTTTCTAAATATGAAAGTTTCTATAACTCCATCCATGTCCAACTTGAAAGTTAAAGTTGATATCGATACAACGAATACGAAAGAAGTGAAAAACAAAAAAATTTATTAGTTCCCTTAATATGATTGATATATTTCTGCGCTACTCAAATAACCATTAATATTATTTGTTCCACCAGTGACTAATACTTGTCCATTTGTCAATACGCATACCGCGTGATAATATCGAGCATAAGCCATGTTATCATTAATTGTCCACGTCGCTGTTGCCGGATTAAATAACTCGACAGTATCTAAAATATTATAATAAGATCCGCCAATAAGTAATACTGTTCCATTGGCTAATATGGATGTTAAGGGATACGATCGAGCATAATTCATAGTACCAGCGATTGTCCATACGTTTGCTGATGGATTATATACTTCAGCAACAGGTGCACTAGTAAGACCAGCAACTAATACTTTTCCACTTGTTAGTACGGATGCTGCATGTGTGTATCTGGCATAATTCATATTACTAGTGACTGTCCATACTCCTGTTAATGGATTATATAATTCAGCACTATTCAAAGCACCTCCGGCATTAAACCCACCAGCAACTAACACTCTTCCATCTTGTAATATGGAAGCCGTGTGGTAATATCGAGGATAATTCATACTATTAACGATTGTCCATACTCCTGTTGATGGATCGTATAACTCGACACTGCTCAAATAGCCACTAATAGCATTATGTCCACCAGTGACTAACACTTTTCCGTTTGTTAATACGGATGCTGCGAATAGATGTCGAGCATAATTCATACTGGCAGTGATTGTCCAGACTTCTGTTGATGGATCATATAACTCAGTACTATTCAAATAGATACTAGCGCTATAAAGTCCACCGGCAACTAATACTTTTCCATTTGTTAATACAGATGCTGTGTGATAATTTCGAGCATAATTCATATTGCCAGTAACTGTCCACACTTTTGTTGATGGATCATATAGCTCAGCGCTATTCAAATAACCAATGTAATTTATTCCACCGGTGACTAATACTTTTCCATTTTGTAGTACAGATGCTGTGTGAGAAGCTCGAGCATAGTTCATACTACCCGTAGTTGACCATCCTATTTATAAATGTTTATATTTAGCTTTACAATTAATTTTATCATAAAAGAAACTGATAAATTAATTACCTGGAGTTGATGCTGTCGTTGTTGCCATCACTAAATATGAATATTTATATTTAGTATTCAAATGAGAGACTATTCTGTTTTGAGGTTTAGTCGAAAGTTCTACGTCTTCATATTGATGTGCAACAGTGTGTTACCTGTAGTTGTTGTCTTAGTCATAATAACAAGAAAATATATACTGATTATCGCAGCTAATACAGAGAGGAAAATCAGTAAAGTTCCCGCAATAATTAATCCAATTTTTAAACATCGTGGTTTATGAGTACCATTGTTGACATTATCTTTCACATTGGATTGTCTACTATCAAAAATAATCAATGTGAAAATACTAGAATATTTATATTCACTTTAATTCGGAAAAACCAAGTTCTGAAGTAGTACGCTTAAAGGGCGCCGACAATTTCCTTTTATCTTTGATTATTTCATTATTCTCATGATTTCTGTGAAGATTTCTAAATTGATTATTTAATGATGAAGTGTATAATAATCCTTGCTGATGCTTCATTGGTTCTATCTTATAGAAAAGAGATAATAGTAAAAGATAAATAAAATATCTTCTTAGATGTGATTACTTTATTTGACCAGTGTTGTATCGAAGGTTGTTTTGAAATAACGAATACTTTTTTAGATTGATACTTGTCCATCTAACCAACTTTTTTTCAAAATTAGATTAACACGAATGAAGTTTTTTTTGTTATTATAGTTTTCAATCAAGGAAAAAATTATATTTATATATTAATGCAAGCGAGAGAGGCCTTATATTCATTAGAATGACGTGTCCTTATATAATGAAAAGAAGCAAATTGATTTTTCGTTTGAATTTCTTATTTGAGAATAAATTTTCATTTGAAGTTGAAGAAGAGGGTGATGTGACAATGTGGGAATGGACAAAGCTGACTGGGGGTGCACGAAATATTGATACAATTAATGAATCCAGAGACTTCAAGCTGTGTCTTTTTCTGTTGTGATTCACTGTACTAGCACACACCAAATTCATTGGATTCCCGAGATTTCTAATATTACTTTATAGACTAAATCGTCGTGTTTTGGAGCACATCGTGGTATTTTCACACTCGTATAATTCAACATATCGCAATAGCCGACAATGCCGATTTTACATCATTTCATTTGCATATTGACTTTAGATTGTTTGTTTTTCTTCTGTCAAAGAAGCCACTGATGAACACCAATAAAATGCACTGTTCTATGTTCTCTTCTCAACTATTGATGACGTAAGCAAAGGCCACTATTCAAGTATACCGTGTGCAAATACATCGAGTTGAGAGTGAAAAAGAGCCGAAGCATGTTGTCTACAAGACAAGGATTATTTCGAATGAAAGAAAAAACAACCAATAAATCAATAAACGTTTTTTTATTGCTTATGATTTCGAAGAAAATGTTACAACTGGAAAAAAACAATATGTTTATCAATCATCAGGCAAAGTTTTCTACGAAAGTATTATAGTATCGTTTTATTCGTGTAAGTATAATGAAGGCTGACAAAATTGCAGTGGTATATATAATCGAACATAAAAGTTAAGTGAAGTCATTTCTTCAATCATGGTAAAAATGAATATACTTTTTCAAGTTATCTCGATCTGCTTAGGTAATTTTGTATAAAAATAATGCTGAAATTCATCTTTTCATTATCTAGTGATTAATTATGCTTTAACTATTCGATGTTACATTCGAGATAATTATTACAGACTGTCACGTCTCGTAGACGATGTACCTGTTTATTTAGAATGATAAACTGGAACTGTCTCACAAGCTAAGAAACATGTGTATATATAGGTAACTGTGTAGGGAATATCCAGTGTTAGGAACATTCCCTAAGAGAAACAAGTTAGGAAGAAACCATGGAATATTCCAACGGGGAATATTCCTAAAGAAAAGAAAGAATAACAGTAACGTCATCTATCGGAGAAGAACTAGAAAAACATCTGACTATATCACACAGACCATCAAATTCATCGAGCATCAGTACATATGCAGCTTGTGTCGTATGATTTAATTGATTTTATGTTCTGACTTAGTCTTTTTTCTATCATATTCTTTTATAGATGAATAGAACTGTATGTTTAAAAACTGGTTATAAAACAGTAGATACTAATTTGTATGGCACATACAGTAGTACGACTTCCTGTAACAACACTGTCATCTACAGAGATGATTGCTCAATTTCATACTCATGCTGCTTTACAAATTATTGTAATATTTGTCCTAGTACAGGATGTTATTACACATTATATGACGAATCATCGACATTGTCACCTTCATCTGACGGGAGCAATACTGGCACCATTGTAGACAGTGTTATCAGTGTTTTGGTCTGCATTTGTTGTGTGTGTGGAGGCCGCATCTGTTATAATAAAAAAAAGAACACACCACCACCACGACCTCCTCCTCCAAGACAAACTGTAAGCACGGTAAATGCCGGCTTTATACTTGTTCCAGCATCCGTACTAATGCAAAGAACCTATTAAAACTATGAATTGACTTTTTTGTTGATTTTTTTATTTACTCCGGAAAATATAATTATATACAAAACATGGGTTGCGCAAGAATCTTTTTAGGTTTTGTAAAGTATCTTTTTTAGAGTGCGGATTATGAGTGACACTTTAGAACTACAAGTTTGAAATTTTGGATTAATATTCGCAATATGTTAAAGGATTATTGATCTACTTTTCAATGAATTTGGGTTCGATACAAGGGAAAATCAATGATATTTCTAATAACTACGAAGACTTTTGGCTCAATCTTTAGATCCACAAAAAATTTACAATGGTTAGATTATAGCTCTATATACGTCAGGACGACTAGGAAAATCGAATAGAACCGTGTAACATAAGTTCCTTCTAATAATACGGCTTTTTTCCAACAATATTTTGATCCAATAAAGGAACTGATGTGATTCGATAAAGTTATTGGTGATTGCTTTTGAGATGAAGGAGTATTATTTGTTCGGTTTCCTGATGGTAATTAGAGGAGAAAGATGTTGAATCCAAATTTGCACGTATCTGCCCTATTCTCGTTATTGTCAAAGTTGTCCCATGGAAATTCAGTTTCCAGTTTTTTGTGAGTGGCAGTCGGTACTGATTTCTTTACTGGTAATTTTGGAGACGAAGTAATGACATGCTTCTTCGTTGCAGCGACTCTTTGGGATGGTGATCTGCTAGTATTATCATCGGTTGTTAGTTTTGATTGAATTGGTAATACCAAAGGAGCTGACTCGACTGATCTAAGATCTTCTTTCTTGATGATTGCTTCTTTAGGAACAGAAGGCTTTTTTATTGTTTCCATTAAATTAGCTTTTACTCTATTGGAAACATTAACAGATTTTGGTGCAACAGGTAGTGGTTTAATTTTACGTGTGATACGGATAAATGATCGAACATCGTTTATATTCTGTTTATTCAAGATCTTTAGAGTCGTTAAAGGGGGAACCAATGATAATCGAGCAAGATCGGTATCGACTGAGTTGCTTTGAAGAAAATCAACGGATTCAGGAACGAATATCAACGCACGATTGTACGGTAAAAGTGATTGTTCCCGATGGAATTTCTCTAAAGATAATAATTCGGGTGGACTTAATTTAGGTAGATCATCGGGGACTAATTTCACGTCTATATTTTCTGGATCATTTTCATTGATTTCTGTTTCTTCAATTGGGTTTGTTAATAAAACCACTGGAACCTGTTTTGGATGGCTTTGTGTAGGTGGAATGATTTTATAGGTTTTTCTTGATGTAGTTCGCTCTGTTAGAACATCGCTATTCGATGATGCAGGAATCTCAATGTAAATTTTCTTCACCACTGCAATAGATGAACAAGGAAATGAAGTCAATTTCTACATTTAAACGCTATTTCTTTTCGCATATTTTTTCGAAAGAAGGACTACATCAATAATAATAACAATCCAGAAGTAGAAATAAATGAAGATCTTTCAATAGACTCTGTCGAGCTCACGTATTTACCTGCTTTCGGATGGAAGCCTAATGGGCTGTTCGTACTCAATGATGTCGTGTTTGACTGAGCAGTTTGTTTAAAACGTAAATTAAGATCACCGTTTCGATACTGGGTCGTTCGTGATGATATGATAGTTGACGGAGGAGGTATGCGCGCATTACCCCAACAGTTGTTGTTTCGCCCATAACTATTCATAGAATTTCGTCAAAAAAAAATGTTCGAATGGAAAAGATTGATTTTACTTTTTCTTTCGAATGAAACATATTCAATAAATAAACAATCACATACTTATCACGCCTTTAATGCATTTTTCTCGCAATTGTTTTTCTTACTGATGCCTGCGTATGATTAACGGATTGTCTGGCTGAAGAGTAAACAATGAAAGAGAAAAATCAAAACATAATCTTTGATTCACCGATTGTAATTTCGTTCGGATTTACTAGATTCAAATGTTCAATCTAATAGAAATGAAATTATTGAATTAATTAATGTAAAAGAAAAATATTAACAAAAAAGGTCATCTTCGGTTTTAAATAATACATATAAGAAAGTCTTGAAATAACAAATTGAACGATTTCACCATGCAGAAATGCTCGATCCATAATCGATTGCAAAATATTTCACCTGAGGGCATAGATTAACTAAGAACTTGATCATTCCAAAATGATATCTTCTGCCAATAATCAGATTAGTTATCGTATTATTTTTTGCCACATTTAGAAAACTTCGTCATATCTCCTTCAAGTACACATCTTTTTCTTTTCGAAATAAAGAAAAAAACTAATCACATACTAGCTGGTATTTTGTCGATGTTTTCATCTTGGTTTATTCCGTTCGCAATTAATCATACGATTTGCACGGCAATATGCAAATCACCAGAGAAATGACCAGTGTGGGACCTAAAACTAGTGTAGTTATAACTCGAGTTATAACTTTTGAGTTATAACTGATTAACTTTTTTTCACTCGCC
>ERZ778026.2481-NODE-2481-length-19093-cov-6.727072_pt1 | contig 19093 bp, 20 predicted proteins | sample MGYA00375756_ERZ778026 | MGnify/ENA primary metagenome ERZ778026 (study PRJEB29350, sample SAMN05389820) | bioreactor metagenome | isolation source: Ammonium sulfate bioreactor | place: South Africa: University of Cape Town | collected 2014-02-18 ... | reverse complement strand
GGGGGCCGGTTATAATCCAGGCCAGGATAACCGCTACAGCCGCAAAGAAAGCCAGCGGGGAGCCTAACACAACTGATGTTTTATGAGAAAACCTGCGGAATAAATCTTTCATTTCATCCTGGTATCTTCTGCTGCTTGGGCTGCTCCTAAGGAGCAACTGTAACTTATTTTGCCAGCACCTTAGCCAGTTCCATTAGTTGAAAGTCTAAGGGCTTTTTGTTAGCTATAACTTCCGCCAGGGGGGTCGCTCCGACTTCACCTTTCACCAGGCCGGCTAACACCCCGTAGCGGCCTTCAGCCAGATAACCGGTGGCCGCTGCGCCAAAGCGGGTACCCAGGAGCCGGTCAAAAGCGGTGGGAGCGCCGCCACGTTGAACGTGCCCAAGAGTTATGGCACGTAACTCAAAGCCCAGGCGTTGACGGTGTTCCCTAAAGTAGCGCACCAGCCCTTCGGCGTTGTAGTTAGCTCCTTCCGCGACCACTACCAGGCCGTGTTGCTTGCCCCGGTCATAGGCCGAGCGTAACTCGGCGGCAATATTTTCCGGGTCTGACTTCACTTCAGGGATAACTACCGCTTCTGCTCCACCGGCAATGGCTGACATCAGGGCAAGATACCCGCAATCGCGTCCCATAACTTCCACCAGAAAGGCCCGCTGGTGAGAGGAGGCGGTCACCTTGAGCCGGTCAATTGCTTCCAGGGCAATGTTGAGGGCGGTATCCACCCCAATGGTAGTTTCCGAGCCCCCAAGGTCATTATCAATGGTAGAGGCTACCCCGACTACGGGAACCCCTGACTGTGAGAGTGCAAAGGCCCCCGTTTGAGAACCGTTACCGCCGATGACTACCAGTCCCTCTATGTCTCGTTCGTAAAGAGCCCGGACAGCTTTCTTAAGTCCTTCCTCGGTTTTAAATTCGGAGCTGCGGGCGCTGCCTAAAAAGGTGCCTCCCCTTTGAATTATGCCACCAACATCTCGCAGGCCAAGTGCAACAAAATCACCGGCAATAAGACCGGCATAACCATGTTGTATGCCAAATACTTGCCAGTTTTTGTCCAGACCTGTCCGTACCACCGCCCTGACAGCGGCATTCATACCGGGTGCATCGCCACCACTGGTTAAGACTGCAATCCGTTTCATTTTTGTTCTCCTCTAGCTTATATTCAGCTATTTTCAAGGTGTTGCGGCATCTTGCTATAGCAAGGTGCCTTTTTATGGCCCGGTTTAAGGTTCTGGTTATATCCGCCTTAGGAGTGGTTCGCCAGCCCTGCAATACTCCATCTATCTATCTATCTAGCTATCTAATTACTGCTGGTTGGCACCCTTTTCCATAACTTCTATACATAAAGGAGGGGAGTGTGACAGGCCATGCGGCGTTGCTGTTTGATCTTGTTTAGCAAATAGACAACACCGGCCAGGTTCATACCCAGCCCGAGCCAGAGCAAGGGAGTTTTAAATTCGTTGAGGAAAAGGGCCGCCCCGGAAAGGCCGATTACCGGCAGAATATCGGCCAGGTGATGGGCGCACGCAGGCTAACATGGCCGCGGCGCTGGTGTGGGTGCTGGCCGCAACTCCGGCCACCCTGGCACGGGTATGCAACTGCCGGAGGTAAACGAACAATCCGATTTCCAGGCCAAACCCAGCTACAAGCGACCCGGTGAAAAGAATATCCTGACCAAGTTGTTCAAAGGCATGCTGCCAGCCCTGCGCCAGCGTTATGAGGCCCAGGTAAAAGGTTAACAAGCCCAAACTGCCCAGCACGCCCCACAATACCGGCCCAGTAAGCTGCTTGGCGGTTAATGTTTGCCCCGTCCTTACCGCTTTCATACTTTACTCCTCCTTCTCCTTCTCCTTCTTCATTTTGGCTAGCTGGCTGGTTGGCCGGCTTTGTCTTGCTTGGCGGTTTTGTCTATTACCCAGGCAGAAATTACAGGTTCCAACTCAAAATACGTTCCGGAATGCCGCCAATTCCTTGCAGGACCAGTTCAAAAGAACGGGTCTCAGGGCCGAGCAGCGGGCGCCCGGCCGGGGTGTTGGCGGAGAAAGTAAGCTTCCCTTCCCGGTGGTGCCCGCCTTTAGGGGCACCCCACTTGCCTGGCCTTACTGGCTGCTGGCCTTGGCCGGTCAGTAAAAGCGCCATCTGGGCCAGGTCGTAGCTGTCCAGGTCAACCGAGTGAGTATCCAGTGAAATCTCGAAGACCAGTTCGGACGCGGCGCTTGCCTTCTACTAGGTAGCTTTGACAGTAACCTGGTCGCCTTCACTGGTTCTGGTCATAGTTTCGTTTGGAGCGCCGGACTGGCTTGGGTTAGCAGCAGCCACCGGCGGGTTGGTTCCCCCCTAGCGGGGCCACAGGATAAAAATTAGGCTGGCGGCCAGGCCAACGGTTGCAAGACCCAGGCCAGCCCATACAAAAACCTGCCGTTTACTGCTTTGGTTAGTAGTATTGTTAGTAAGCCATTTCTTCGGTTTATTTTGTAACTGTGTCATAATAAGTAATCCTCTTTTGCTTTTCCCGTTTATCACCTGGGCTGGAACGAAGTAACCAGCGTTTGTCAGAGTTAGTTAGATGTTGCTGACCGGCTTACGCCGGGGGAAGAAAGCCGGAGTACGCATAGTGTAGCGGGCGTATTCTTCTCCGAATTCTTTATAAGCTTCCTTCTCCTCGCGCCGGGCCAGCCGCCAGTACATCGCCACCAGGATTGGAAACATCACCAATGTCAGCAGGGTCGGCCACTGTAGGATAAAGCCGAACATAATGAGAACAAAACCCACGTACTGGGGGTGGCGCAGGCGGGTGTACGGGCCGCTTACCGCCACCCGGTGGCTGTGCTGGGCTGCGTACAAGACCTTCCAGGCGGTCGCCAGCAAGATGAACCCACCACCGATAAAAACGTAACTGACCAGGTGCAGCGGATTGAGGTGGGGATCGCCTTGCCAGCCGAGCAGAGTTTCCCAGAGATGCCCGCTATTGTGGGAAAGAAAGTCTGTACCCGGACTTACACTTTGTAACCAGCCTGAAAGCAGGTAAATCGTGAGTGGAAAGCCGTACATCTCGGTGAAAAGGGCCACCAGAAAAGCCGAGAAAGCCCCAAAGGAGCGCCAGTCCCGGGCGGTTGCCGGTTTAAAGAAACTAAAGGCAAAGATGATAAAGACCGCTGCATTGATAATGACCAGGGGCCAGAGGCCGTAGGCTGCTGGTTCTTCCATAGTTGTTTCCTACTTTCTAAAAAACCGCTAATGGCAATGGCCCTGCCGGTTCTGAGAGGCCTGTTGAACTTGACTGCTTGCCTTCTGCGGGGAAGTTTGGCCGGTTGAAACCGGCGAATGGGGTGGAGTGATCTGTGGGTAAGGACGCCCAACCGAAGGGTTTTGGGAGGTGTAAAATTCACCCTCCAAACTATCATACCCGTCCTGGGCAGCCTGGCCGTTCTGAGCGGAGTGCCCGTTATGTTGCACCGAGGTGTTCTGAGTAATGGCATGGCCGCCATGTTGAGACTGGCTCCCGTGGCCTCCATGCATGAATATGTGCATTAAGGGGAAGGCCAGGAACAGCAGGTAGGGTAGCGCGCCGAAAGTGTGGGCGGTATGTTCGGCCAGGAGATAGAAAGTGCCGATACCCAAGAAGACCAGCAAGGTTAACCCCGCCGGGGACCACAGCCAGCTTCGTTTATGCGATCGAGATTGATAATTGCTTTTCATAATAATTACTTTCAAAATCTATTTCCTAAAACTAAAACCAGTATAAATAGATGTATGCTCTTGTAACTCACTTCTGGTCTGGAGCGAGGTGGGATGGGCGGCCAAACCGGTTTCCCAGGATGGCCCGCCCACCCGGCCACTGACCTAACTAGCCTCCGGCTTACTCCACGATCAGTTTGCCCCGGAACATCCCCATCTGGCAGGTGAACTCGTATTCCCCCGGCTGATCAGGTAGAAACTCCACCGGCACGGTTTCGCCTTCCGGCAGCCTGGCGCTCTTGCCAAAGTCGCCAAAGACCACCATCTCCGAGCAAGCCGCCGTTTCCTCCCGCCGGAAGTTTAGCCGGACCGGCTTACCGTGCTGCACTACCACCACATCCGGGGTGTAGCCGCCTTTAACCAGAATCATCGCCTCCTGGTAGCCGCCAGTGGTGAGGGCCGCCCTGGTTCCGCTCTTGCGGGGACCCCAGAAGAACCAGGCAATCCCCGCGATCACTATCAATCCAAGTAATACCACTACAATCTGTGTCGCACTCATTTCTCTACCTCTTTCAAGTGCCAGCCGCGCAAGCGGTTAGCGTTAGTTACCACTGTTAGCGAGCTAAAGGCCATCGCCGCCGCTGCCAGGATCGGACTTAATAGCAGCCCGGTGAAGGGGTAGAGCAGGCCCATCGCCACCGGCAAGCCCAACGTATTGTAGATAAAAGCCCCAAAGAGGTTCTGGCGTACATTACGCATGGTCGCTTTGGAGACGGCGATGGCCGTCACCACTCCTTTAAGGCTGCCGCTGATAAGCGTCACGTCGGCCGCTTCAATCGCTACGTCGGTGCCGGTCCCGATGGCAAAGCCGATATCGGCCTGGGCCAGGGCGGGCGCATCGTTAATACCGTCTCCTACCATCCCGACCTTCTTGCCTTCTAGTTGAAGTTTTTGAATTTCGTGGGCCTTGTCCTGGGGCAAGACTTCGGAGAGCACCCGGTCTACTCCGACCTGGCGGCCAATCGCCTCGGCGGTGCGCCGGTTGTCGCCGGTGAGCATTACCACTTCCAGTCCCAACCCTTTAAGAGCCTTGATGGCGGCCAGCGAGTCTTCTTTAACCGTATCGGCAGCGCTAATGATGCCCGCCGCTGTGGTGTCAACGGCAAGATACATGGGCGTTTTTCCGTTGTCGGCCAGCCGGCGCGACTCCGCTTCCAGCCGGCCCAGCGCGATGCCCCGGTCGGCCATCAACCGGGCGTTACCCAGCAGCACTCGGCGTCCGTTTACGGTTGCTTCTACCCCCAAACCAGGGATGGCCTTGAAATCCTGGGCGGCGGGTATGGTTAAGCCCCACCCTTTGGCCCCTTCAACTATGGCGCCGGCCAGCGGGTGTTCCGAGTTGCGTTCGATAGCCGCTGCAAGCATTAAAACTTCCGCCTCGTCAAAACCGTTATCGGCCACCACGTCGGTCAATTCCGGTTTGCCTTTAGTGATAGTGCCTGTTTTGTCGAGGACTATCGCCTGTAAACCTTGCGCCGTTTGAAGGGCGTCACCGGAGCGGATGAGGATACCCTGTTCGGCCGCCTTGCCGATACCTACCGTTAAGGAGGTCGGGGTAGCCAGCCCCAGGGCGCAGGGGCAGGCAATAATGAGGGTGGTCACGAAAACGATCATAGCGTAGGCAAAGGCCGGGGCGGGGCCCAGGACGTACCAGATTACCCCGGCCGCCACGGCCAGGATCATCACGGTCGGCACAAAGTAATGCGAAACCTGGTCCACTATCCGCTGGATGGGGGCTTTGGAGCCCTGGGCATCCTGGACCAGTCGGATAATCTGGGCCAGGGCCGTATCCTTGCCGACTTTGGTCGCCTTAAACTTAAAGCTGCCGTGCTGGTTCATGGTCGCCCCGATGACTTCGTCCCCCGGCCCTTTTTCTACGGGGATAGATTCCCCTGTAATCATGCTCTCGTCTAAGGTTGAATTGCCTTCCAGGATTTCCCCATCCACCGGCACTTTTTCGCCCGGACGCACAATAACGTTATCACCGGTCAAGACTTCTTCTACGGGAATATCCTGTTCGACTCCATTTCGTTCAACCCGGGCCGTTTTAGCCTGTAAACCGATCAGTTTTTTGATGGCTTCGCTGGTCCGGCCTTTAGCTTTCAGCTCCAGAGCCATACCGAGTACAACCAGAGCGGTAACCACGGCTGTCACGTCGTAAAAGACTTCCGCCAGTTCTTTGGAAGGAAAGATGCCGGGAAAAAGGACCGCCACCGTCGAATAGAGCCAGGCGGCCGAGATACCAATTGAGATCAGGGTATGCATATTGGCCTGGCGGTGTTTGAGGGCCTGCCAGGCACCGGCAAAGAACTGGCTACCCGACCAGGCCAGCACCGGAATAGTGACCAGGCCCAGAACTCCCCAGACTAAACGCAGCGTATCACTGCCTTTTGGCAGCCAATCGCGGATGCCGGGGAAAAAGTCGGGATAGGAAAAGACGATAACCGGCACGGAAATAATGGTAGCGAACCAGAACTTTCGCATCAGGTCGCGATATTCCCTGGCCTGGGTTTGTTCTTCCCGGTCTATTCCGGCCTCGCTGGCGGCCGGGGCTTTACCGGCTGTATAACCGGCCGCTTCAATCGCGGCAGTAAGGCCGGAAAGGTCGACCAGACTCGGCAGATATTCCACACGGGCCTGTCCGGTAGCAAGGTTAACCCCGGCCGAAAGTACCCCGGGCGTTTTTTGTAAGGCTTCTTCGAGCGTGCTTACGCAGGAGCCGCAATGCATCCCCTGTATACTCAGTTGAGTGCTGGCGGCGCCAACTGTGAAGCCGGCCGCCCTGGCGGCTTTTACGATCGTGTTGAGATGGGCGGTTCCCTGGTCATAATCAATTCGGACAAGTCTGGCGGTAGAATTTGCCTCCACTTTCTGGACGCCAGGCAGCCTCGTAAGTTGCTCCTCCAGGCGACTGGCCCCCTGATATCCTTCCAAATCGCTCACCGGAAGTTCGACCCGCTGCAAAGCCCCTGGCTGGTCCGGCAGCCTGGCTGGCCCTTGATCTGAAGAGGTATTTTTCCGGTCAAATTGCGCCAGACAGTTGTCTGAACAGAAATAATAAGTTTTCTCGCCTGATCGGCGCTTTCCAACGGCCTGGCCCGGATCGATTTCCATGCCGCAGACCGGATCGACTACCAAGAACGGCGGCGGCGAAAGAGTAGTAGTTTTTTCTAAAATTATTTTTGCCATAACTTTCTCCTTTGGGACATCTGTCCTACTTGTTCACAACCTTACTTTAACCTGAAAGGCTTAGTAACTACTTAGGTTAAACTGAGGAAATGCTTAGTAATTATTTAGACATAAGAAGAGCCAGGGTAAACATGTTTACCCTGGCTCCAGATTCTTCGTTGATTGAAACCGGCGTATTAGACCACCAGCAGCGTGAGTAAGCCCACTCCAATCGCCATTGCGGCCGTCCCCAGCTTTAGATACACCCGTTTGTGCACTTACCAGCGTCCCAGTTTACGGTAGACCGGTGGGCTGCCGGCCAGGACCAGGATTATTACCAGCGGTACCACAAAAACCAGATTGTAGAGAGCCAGGTAAGTTACCCCTTGCAAAACCGTAGCCTGGGTAGAAAGCAAGGCCAGCACGGCTAGATAGACCGCGCCGGAGCAGGGGACAGTACACAGGCCGATAAGAATACCGGCGCCGAACAGGGCCGGCCAGCTAGCCTTGGTGATTATCCTGCGTACTTTTGGCATGTTTACATGGGCGCTCAGGCGATTACCCCATTCCGGCACAACGGCTTCCTGGAAAGCAACCAGCCCCAGGTGGAGTGAACCCATAAAAGCGGACCAAACTGAAAGCTAGCTCCTCCAAGAATTTACCGCTATACTTTTAAGGTAAAGGAGAAGTTAAAAAAATGAACGGACGCTTTCACACTCGAGCATTTAAGATCCAGCTCTGCAAGCTAATCGAGAGCGGGGAAAAACGACCAGCCCAACTCTGTCGGGAGCATAAACTTGCCGAAAGTAGCCTTCTAAAATGGCGCAAGGAATATCAAACTAGGGGTGAAGGCGCCTTCACTCCTCGCGAACCAGATAAAATTCCAACTGAGAAACTGGGTTACGAGGCTAAAATTGCCTAACTCGAACGGCTCTGCGGTCAGCTTGCTTTAGAGAATTCCTTGTTAAAAAAGCCTTGGCCCAATCCAAACAGACTCCGACCTAGCCAGGTGGCACGAGCTGATCACTAAACTGCACGCTCTAAATCCACAGTTGTCACTTCCCAAACTGTGCCAGTAGCTGGGAGTGAGCCGGTCATGGTATTACCTGCGGAAGAAAAGAAGGCTGTCCGAGCGGCCAAAGATAAAGATTTGGGTGCGGCCATTGAGGCGATTGTGCTTGAATTTGGTGGTTATGGATACCGGCGAGGGGTTAAGGAGCTGGCAAGGCGAGGTTGGCAGGTGAATTCAAAACGGGTTCTGTGCCTGATGCGAGAAGAAGGTTTGCTGTGCCAGCTAAAACGAAAGTTTGTCATAACCACCGATTCTAACCACTCGAATGGGGTATTTAAGAATGTGTTAAAGGACAAGGACAAGGAGCTAGCCGAGCCGGATCAAGTTTGGCACGCTGACATTACCTAATAGTAAAACCTACCTGCCTGCTGCAGCGACCTTTGCTTACTCACGCAGGGAGCCGCCAGCCGCCTGGCAAAAGGCGCAGGAAGGCGGCCAGACCGGTTTCGCCTGGCGGCGGTCCGAGATTCTTTGTCCATTCCCTCATCTTTGCCACAATAAGCGGTTGTTTACATTTCGTTTATGGGTTTCAAACAAAGCCCAAGCCGATCTGGTGAAATGTAATATTCGGGTAAGAAAGATGTAGAACCCCCTATAAGGGCTAGTTTTTAACCCGGGGTCTATAGAATTTTAGTCAACCGGTCCTCAAGACCTCTTTTATCCATCCCACCGACCTGGGTGGCCCGAATAAATCCGTCCCGGTCGACAAAAAAACTGGTCGGGAAGGCTGCGACACCATAGGTAGCGATAATCTCCCCGTTATAGTCCATGGGCATGGTCCAGCTATAACCGCCGTCGGCGACATATTTACTGACCGTCGGTATATCCTCGCGGGCATCAATCCCTAGCACCACTAACCCCTGGCTCTGATACTTTCGATAGGCCGCCTCTATTTCCGGCATTTCGGCCCGACAGGGGGGGCACCAGGTTGCCCAGAAGTTAATCAATACCGGCTTGCCCTTATAATCACTGAGTTTTACCGGGCTGCCATGGTCGTCTTTTAGTTCAAAGTCAGGTGCCAGATACCCGATCCGGGGGGCATATTCCCGCACAAGCGTCTGTGGGGCCTCTTCCCCGCAGGCGGCCAGCACCAGACTTAATAAAATTAGTATTCCTGCGAAAAACAAACCCCGTTTCATTTCTTGCCTCTATCAGTTACACCGGCCAGCTTGGCGGCTACTTCAGTTACAGTTCAGACCTTCTCAAAACTCCATGGTGCATTGCTGTATGACTGACTGCATGAATTATCTTGGCCCTTAAAGGGAAAATAAATGCGGTCAAGCTTCCTTTCACTTTTATACGTTGGCATTTATTCCAGAAATTTCAAGAAGCACCCCTATCCCGCTGGCAACCAGCCAGGCAACCGCAGAATATTTCAGAGTGGATTTGAATCCGTAATACTGCCAGCGCTGGGCCAGACCGATCAAATTAATTAGCGGAAAAGCCAGCAGGGCGGCGGCTCCGCTACCGGTCCCGGCTCCTTTTATAAAAAGGGCCAGGGCCAGGGCGGTTTCACTGCCGGGTGCGCCGGGCCGGAGCAGCAGACCGACCACTGGGACCAGCAGCGGTCCGGTCCACTGACCGGCTCCAAACCAGCTTTCAACCAGTCTTAAAGGTACAAAAATCGTCACAAGGGCTGCCAGCAGAAAGTTAAAAATCGTTCGCCCCATGTAGAAATCAAACTCGCGGTTCCACCATTGCCAGAACCGGCCTAAAAAAGTGGCGGAGTAGCCCTCATTTAGTTTTTTTATTTTCGCCTTTTCGGAAACCCCCTTCTTCTCGAAGGTCGTGGTTCGAAGGTCCGGTTCTTTTGAGCTGGACAGGTTCCTGGCACTACCTTTAGAAATTCCAGGGGTTTCACCGCTTTCTTTGCCCTCCACAGGTTTGGCCCGCTCATGATCGTCCACCAACCTGCCTATAAGGAAAAAGAGGCTGCCACCCGCAAACCGGACCAGCCCGAGTACCGGGCTTAAAAGGGTAGCCGCCAGGATTGTGCCTACCGACACGCTTATTGCCCCCGCCTCTAAAATTAGCTTCCCGGCCCCGGCCGGATACTTGGGTGGAGGAGGCGGCCAGCCGTACTCATACAGGGTTTTAAGTTTCTCCCTGTCAGGGGTGCCGGCCTGCAAATAGGCTACGATCCAGTTTCGCCAGTCTTTACCTTTCTCTTTTTCTTTACCCTTACCTTTCCCTTCAGGGGAAGACAGTTTGACTGTGGTTGTGGTCAACAATCCCCTGGTATCCACAAGAGTTAGAAAAGTGGCGATTAAAGTTATGGCAATTACTAGAATCGGACCGAATTCGAAGGCCAAATCCTTTATTTTTATCAGCAGCGCTGTTAAATCGGGAGGTATTCGCATATCAACACTGGGCCTCCGGTTCTTTTGAGAATGAAAAGTTTCCTGACCCTGACAGGCTGGCCGGATCTGCGCCGCGTCGCTTCCCCGCAAAGGAGCGGTTTTATTCTAGCCATCGATGTTCCTTGAGCAAAATAAAAATAACGACAAAGACAGAGCAGGTGTTACAAAAGCGATTATATTTTGAAAGCTTACTACTGTCAATAGTACGAGAGCAAGCAAAAGTCAAACCGATAATCAGGAACAGTTAGTCCGGATTCAGGTTCCCTTTTACAGGTTTATAAAAATACCCTATAGGGGTATTATAATCGAGGTGTAATTATTTAATCCTAAATAGAATAGTAACCATTAAAGATACCTGTAAGTCAGAAGGATGGGAGTAAGATGGCGTCTTACGACGATGATAAACAAAAACTATTAAACCGGCTTAAAAGGATTGAAGGGCAGACCAGGGGCATCCAGCGGATGGTGCAGGAAGACAAATATTGTGTCGATATAATGACGCAGATTTCCAGCATCCAGTCGGCTCTTGAACAGGTCTCCTTAACTTTGATGGAAGACCATATGCGCCACTGTATGGCCGAGGCCATTCAGCAGGGTAACGGCGACGAGAAGATCACCGAGGTGGTCAATATCCTGAAACGTTACGCTAAAGCAACCTAACCGCTAAATTTTTAAGTTAAAAGTCAGGGTAGCACCTTCTAATTACTATTGTTGGTAGTACTTTAATAGTAGTAATTTTCTAAAAGCCTGGGTCGCTCTTAAGCTGGCGTGACAGGCAGGCAGCTAAATTAAAAAACCAAGTAAACATCGATTAATGAAAGGAGACAAGCGATGGCACAGGTTACGGACCCGGTTTGTGGAATGACGGTGGTTACCGCTACAACCAGGCAGCAGTCGGAATACCAGGGGCAGACTTACTATTTCTGCACGCCCGGTTGCAAAAAGCTTTCGATAAAGAACCTGAAAGGTACCTGGGTCAGGGCAATTCCGCCTCGGACAGCCACACCGGTCATAGTCACTAACAGGTTGCCAGTCCGGTTAATCCTACCAGACTTATCCTGGCAGGTTGCTACACTCTACCTGCCCGGTGCAACCAACAATTGACCTTACGCCGATAAAGTGGAGAATGGAAAGAGCCGAGATGCTATACTTCTTTTAAGGAGGTCGCATCATTTCATTTATGGCTAAGCAGCAGCGCAAATATACCTCCGAATTTAAGCGGGAAGCCGTCAACCTGGTAGAAAACAGTGGTAAAAGTGTTCCCCAAATTGCCAGGGATCTGGGCATTTCCGACTCAATTCTCTATAAGTGGTAAAAACAACTAACTTATCAAGGAGAACAAGCCTTTCCCGGCAAAGGTCACCAGACCCCGGCCGAAGAAGAGCTGCGTCGGCTTCGGCTGGAAGTGGAACACTTACGTCAGGAGCGTGACATTTTGCCCCGAAGGGGTACCCTGTGGGTAAAAAAAAAAGGTAGTTATATTTTCGCAAAGCCCCAAATGAAGTACAAGTTCATTAAGGAGCATCTTGAAGAATTCGGGGTAAGCCGAATGTGTAATGCCCTACAAATTGCTCCAAGTGGTTACTACAAATGGTGCCGACAAGTTCAGGGTCAAACACTCAGCCCTCGCGACGAGGCGGATAAGGTTCTTGGTGAGCAAATCGAAAAGGTTTTTTGTAAGTTCATGCAGGCTTTATGGTTCACCGAGGGTACATGCCAGCCTAAGAGCGGATGGGGTGCGCTGTTCCCGCAAGCGCCTAGCCCGCCTTATGGGAGCCAAAGGCTTAACTCCCAGGCTTAAAAAACACAAGACCCGCACGACAGATAGCCAGCACAACGACCCGATAGCACCAAACAAGTTAAACCGGGAGTTTGAGGCCGAGGCTCCTAACCGTAAATGGGCTGGCGACATTACAGGCATTTGGACGAGTGAGGGCTGGTTATATCTGGCTGTCATTCTAGATCTTTATTCCAGGTTGGTGCTAGGCTGGGCTATGGGAACGCAAAGAGATGGCAAGTTGGTCGAAGAAGCCCTCACCATGGCACTTCTCAAACGCCGTCCTGGTCCTGGTTTACTCCATCATAGTGATTGGAGTGAACCCATAAGAACGGACCAAAATGAAAGCTAGCTCCTCCAGTGGTTTACCGTTATACTTTTATGGTAAAAGGAGAAGTTAGAAAATGAACGGACGCTTTCACAGCCGAGAATTTAAGATCCAACTCTGTAAGCAGATAGAGAGCGGAGAAAAACGACCTGCTCAACTCTGTCGTGAGCACAAGCTTGCCGAAAGTAGCCTCTTAAAATGGCGCAAAGAATATCAAGCCAGAGGTGAGGACGCTTTCACTCCCTGCGAACCAAGTGAGATCCCAACTGAAAAATTGGGCTACGAGGCCAAAATCGCTGAACTGGAACGGTTCTGCGGTCAACTGGCTTTAGAAAATTCCGTGTTAAAAAAGCCTTGGCCCTATCCAAACAGACCTCGACCTAGAAAAGCGTCATGAGCTGATCACGAAGCTGCACACTCAAAATCCTGAGTTGTCTCTTCGTAAATTATGCCGGTGGTTAGGGGTCAGCCGGTCCTGGTATTACCTTAGGGAGAAAAGGAAGGCTATACGGGCAGCCAAAGATAAAGATTTGTGTGCAGCTATCGAGGCGATTGTCCTTGAATTTGGTGGTTACGGGTACCGGCGAGTGGTTAAGGAACTGGCAAGACAAGTAAGTAAAGTGAACTCAAAACGAGTTCTTCGCCTAATGCGAGAAGAAAATTTGCTATGCCAACTAAAGCGAAGGTTTGTCATAACAACCCATTCTAACCATTCGAATGCAGTATTTAAGAATCTTCTCAAGGGTAAAGAGCTAACCGAACCGGACCAGGTGTGGCACGCCGACATAACCTATGTGAGTTTGCCGAAAGGCTTTTGCTATCTGGCTACCATACTTGATGGCTACTCTAGAAAATGTATCGGCTGGAAACTCTCAAAGAGGATCGACACCGAATTAGCCTTAGGAGCGTTGGAAAAGGCTCTCGCCAGCCGGCAAGTAAAGCCAGGTCTGACCCACCACAGTGACCGAGGGGTTCAGTACACCAGTCTAGCTTATGTTAGTCGCCTTCAAGAGGCCGGGATTGCCATAAGCATGTCGAGGAGGGGTAATTCATATGACAATGCTAAAGCGGAGAGTTTCATGAAGACGTTGAAATATGAGGAGGTCTATGTGAAAGAATACCAGACCTACCAGGAAGCAGCCGACAATATTGGAGAGTTTATTGAGAAGATTTACAACACCAAGCGGCTGCATTCTAGCATTGGCTATTTGCCGCCAATAGAATTCGAGGCTGCGGCCATAACCGCAGCCTGAGGAGTTAGCTTTAAATTTGGTCCTCTAAAATGGATGCAGTCCAAGATGATTAGCTACTTTCGGTAATCAATCCGTAGACGCCTCCGGCTTTAGCCGTGGGGTTTAATCACTTGTCGTAAAGAAAAGAGTTTTCCGGGTAGGAATCCGGTGGGTATAGATAGGAAACTAATATTGATTGTTAGTTAAAAGTGTGGTATTAAAGACCATATGCTCAAGTTCTCCAGAGATACTAGCCTGAGCCTTCCAGTTCAGAGTAGAAATAGTGGATTCTACTAGGAGTGGCTTCAGTACCACTAAAGATAACTGATAACCGGTACTGTGTAAGTAAGGGAATATATTTCTGTAAAACTTTAGTTTCCCCTCAATCAAAATCCTTACACGTTTGGTTGTGTAAAGTGATAAATTAAAGTCATCCAGGAAAGAAAAATAAATGAGTTCCAGTCCAAACGCCAGCCAGGTTGGATTTGTCAAAACCGGTTTAGAAGGCTTAGATACTATCCTGGGTGGTGGTATTCCTTCCGGCAGTTTAATTATGCTGGTAGGGGAACCGGGTACCGGCAAAACGACCCTCCTGCAGCAGCTATGTTTTACCTGGACCGGTTCGCCAGCCACCTCTACGGCTTCCAATGATTATTTGACCAAGGCTGAGGAAGCCGAGGGCCAAACATTACCCTCTGAAGCTTCTATTACTCCGGCAGCCGCAGACGCCGTTAATATCATACCGTTGCCGAAAGCCACTCGTACCAGTACCGGGCGGTCAAAGAGTTCAGCCACAACGGCCGCGCCAACATCTTCTTCAGCTACCCCTCCCTCTCCTAAAGCTATTTACTTTAGTACCCTTTCCGAGCCGCACGATAAAGTGATAGCCCACATGAAACGCTTTAACTTCTTCGATCAGGACAAACTTGATAGCCAGGTCAAATTCTTTTCTCTCACTGCTCTAATATCCAGGGAAAAGGAAGCCCCCCAAGAAATAGGGACTTTTATAGTAAATACTGCCCGAAAAGAGCGGGCCAGCCTGGTAGTTATTGATGGTCTGGGCGCCCTGCTGGATGGCTTCACCTCGCTTCAGGATACCCGCTTTTTCCTTAACCAGCTTTCCTCTCAGCTAGGTACCCTGGGTATTACAGCCTTTTTAGCCCTGGAAGGAGCCTACGTCAACAACAATGCCAGTGGAGTGCTGACCGGCGCGGACGGCATTATCGGGCTGTATTCCCACATCCAGGGTGCCGGGGAAATTCACCGGGTGGAGGTCCACAAGTTACGGGGCATGAAAAGGCTGGAGGGGCGGCATACCTATAAGTTTAACAACAACGGGCTGGTATTCTTTCCCAGACTCGAGTCTCAAATTGATTTTGAAGCTGCCTTCACCAGCGAACTGACCGCCCTGATAGGTGATACGGTCCCGGTCGCTAAACTCGGGTCCCGGTTAGGATTTGGGCTGCCGGAACTGGAAAAGATGTTAAATGGCGGTATCATTCCAAATTCATCCACCTTTGTAGCCGGCTCCCCCGGCGTTGGCAAAACTTTGCTGAGCCTGCACTACCTCATAGAAGGCATTAATATAGGGGAGCCTGCCCTGTATGTCGGTTTTTACGAGGACCTCACCAGTCTGGTCAATAAAGCGGCGCGCTTTAACCTCGATTTAAGAACGCCTCTTATATCCAACCTGCTTGTCTTTGTGAGTATCCCCTCGGTCGAGTTAGAACCGGACCTGGTAGCCTACCGGATCAAACAGGTTGTCGAAGAATACGGCATCAAACGAGTGGTGATAGACGGGGTTTTAGAACTGGAGATAGCCTGCCGCCCGGATGGTCGCAGCCGCAATTACACCACCGCTCTTGACAGGTACTTTAAGTCAAAGGGTATTACCTCTCTGTATACCTACACTATCAGTAAACTGATCGGCACCGAACTGGATTTAAGCGATACCGTTTTCACCGTGCTGGCTGAAAATCTTATTTTACTGCGGCAACTGGCTTACGAATCACGTCTCTTCAGGGTGGTGTCGGTACTGAAGATGCGCGATAGCATCTATGACCTGAGTATCAGGGAATTTACCATCGAGAACGAGGTCGGTATCAAAGTCCTGCAGCCCTTCCAGAGTGAAACAGCACTTTTAGAAGAGCTATCCTATGACCTAACCGAGTCAACTCAAACACCTGTTCAGAGACAAAACAGGGATTTGCTCAAAAAGAAATCCGGTAAGAGTAAGAAAAAGTAAATTAAGTAAAGTTATTGCGGAGTGGATAGCTACAGGCTTGGTTGTGGAAGTTTGGTTGGGGAAGGGTGTAATCAGAATGAAAAGCTGCCCGCCGGTAGATACCTTTGTTGAAAAGCCGCAGTCTGAAAAGTGACGAAAAAGCCGGTTTCCAGCTCTGAAGGTGCATAGTAAGTGGTAGCAGCAGCCTTAAAATTTATTTTGTAACAGGTTTCCAGGGTGAAGATTCCGGGCAGGCAGTTAGATAATAAACAGGTAACAGGCATTCGGGCCACGCCCAGAGGAAAAGCCAGGTACAGGTAAAAGTGGTGCAGTAGGCGCGGGGTTCTTGCCAGACCTGGACCCGGACCGGCCAAAACAAGACTGAAATTAAACCCCGGCTATTAGTTAGCTAAATTTTGAATTAAGTCTTCCAGCAGATTCAGATTATATGGTTTGGAGACATAGGCGTTCGCCGGAGGCTTATGGTTGCGGTCGATAGGGGCCGCGCTGATTAAAATTGTGAGTATTTTGTTCCAGTGTGGTCTGAGGTTTATTTGCTCCAGCAGCGTATACCCATTCATGACGGGCATCATCACATCCGAAATAACCAGGTCGGTAGGTTCCAGTTCCAAAATAGCCAGCGCTTCCTGCCCGTTACTGGCGCACAAAACTTTATGCCCCAAATCCTTCACAACTTCACTGAGAAGCTCCAGGAGAGAAGCTTCGTCTTCTACCACTAATACATTTGCCAATCAAACCTCATCTCATTTGTAATTACCTGATTAAAAGTTTCGACTGACCTGACCATTACTATAAGGTAATGGCCTGAATATATTAGCATAACCTTTAAGGAGCCCTGGCTAACAAACCATCAGTATTACTTCATTTTGAATATTATATAGCAGGCCAGGGTCTGTAAACAAAACCTTGCTCGCAAATACAAACCAATCTAAAATCAAACCGTTACCTGTCTTGTTTATTTAACCTCAATGTAACAGTTAGCAAAGCTATTGCAATAGTTAGTCCAGTAAAAAGGCAAGGGTGTCTCAGTTTGGGAAGTAGCGTCAAAATTTAGAAGGCTTTTATCGTCTATGAATCTAAAATTGAGCCTTTCTTTAACCGCCGGAAAATTAAAAAGCTCCAGTGGCTCTACCAACACCTGTTGAACCTTTTTCCCAGTGAAACTTATACTAATCCTTTTATTTACACTGATCCGATCCGGGAAACATCCCCAGGATGGATGCTGAAAGTTATAGTTCACGAGCTGATAAAGTTTAGAATCCTGGTGCTGTCTACCCATTCGTTGTTAGCCGCCGGCGCTCCGCTCGACCTGTCTATTAACCCGGAGAGTGAGTTGCCACTCTGGCACGATTTCATTGGCACACCCGAAAAATTGAGGTCGCTAAAACTCTTTCCCATAAAATAAGTCTGGCGGCGCTGGCACCGGCCAAGAGCAAGACGATTAGCCTTGAACAGGAAACGGCTTTTTTCCTCTGGCTGGCGGATCAGCTCAAAAAGAAACTCAAAGGTGATTATGCTGCGCGCACGACATAATGCTCTGCAAGAAGTTCTTACGCTCGACCCCCAAAAGGATTACGAGCGGATCGTCTACCTACTGGCATGCTACGAATTTCCTTTTGATGTTGCTCGCTCTGGCGAGATGGCGCTGTTTCGGACTTTTGCGGTGCCAGGTATAGCTAATTTGCTTCAGCACACTGGCGAGTTTACTCACCGTACTCAGAAGCGCTACGATGCTACCGATTTAATCCTGAGTACCATATTCGAGAACGGCTTCGATACTAAGGCCGGCCGGACAGCTTTTAGCCGGATGAATAAGATGCACGGTCATTACACCATTCCAAATCATGAGATGCACTATGTGCTCTCTACCTTTATGTATGTGCCAATTCGCTGGATGGGGCGCTTCGGCTGGCGGCCATTGACAGCGCAGGAGAAGCCGGGATTCTTCTATTATATGAGGGAGGCTGGCCGGCGAATGAACAACAAAGAGCTTCCGAACGATTATCACGAGTTCGAGCGGTTCAGCCTCAATTACGAGCAGGACAATTTCGCTTATTCCGAGGCAGCCCACAAAATAGCGGATCTCAACGTTGATATGTTTCTGGGTTGGTTTTTGCCAAAGTTTTTACGGCCTTTCGGTCGGCCCTTTATTTATGCCCTCTTGGACGAATCCCTCTTAAAAGCTTTCGGCTTTCCTAGATCACCTAAAATTATTCGTGGTTTGGTAAATTTTGCATTAAAGTTACGGGCTGGGCTAGTCAACTTGTTTCCGGAACAAAAAAAACCACTTTTACGAAGTAAAGGTTCAAAGAGAAGCTATCCTATGGGTCACAAAATTGAAGAAGTTGGTCCAAAATTCAGGTAAAATTCAATATGGAATCAATTTAGCCTTTTGCGGACATTCGAATTCAATAACTTATACAACACTCCCTCCTAAATACCTAACAAACTCAAAAACATAAATATCTGACTTTTTTCGAACCTATGTTAGTACTTTCACTACCAATTGAAAACAATTCTTCGCCATGGAATAGTCTCTTTAAGACACTTTAATGAGCCAACGAATCTGGAAAACCCGTTAATATTGGTCGAAAGTACAATGGAGATCTACCATACTGGTTCTCAAAACCTTTAGATTATAATTTAGTTAAATACTATTGACAGTAGTATTTGATTTACATATAATGCCCTATCTGTTAGGAAAATAGAGTAGTGAAAGTTTGGAAACGTAACAATTATGATAGGAGATTTTTCTGGATGAAGCGAAGCTTTTTATTCTTGTTCGTAATGGGATTGCTGGTCAGTTTGGTTCTAGCTGCCTGTGGTGACAATACCTCTACCTCTAATGCGCAACCAGCCGCTACGGTTGGTACGACAATTGCGGCTTCGACAACCTCGGCCGCCCCAACTACTACAGCTATGGCCGGTATGACTACCGCTGCTGGAACCGCTACAACAACAATGGCTGGTATGGCTACAACAGCAGCCGCAACATCAACCACTGCCGCAACTACTGCTAGGGCGAGCACAACTATGGCGGTGATGGCTACCCCGGCGGCCACTACGGCAATGGCTGGTATGACAGCTTCGGCTTCGGCGGCTGGCGCTACTACGGCTATGCCAGGTATGGATCACGGCTCAACGACCATGACCCCTTCCGCTAATGACCCCATGAC
>ERZ778026.2476-NODE-2476-length-19122-cov-98.041380_pt1 | contig 19122 bp, 19 predicted proteins | sample MGYA00375756_ERZ778026 | MGnify/ENA primary metagenome ERZ778026 (study PRJEB29350, sample SAMN05389820) | bioreactor metagenome | isolation source: Ammonium sulfate bioreactor | place: South Africa: University of Cape Town | collected 2014-02-18 ... | reverse complement strand
TAAGGCACCCGCCTACGGAGCGGGGGATTCCAGGTTCGAATCCTGGTGTGATCGACTCTTTTTTCGTTCATTCTCATCATTAAACATACTCAGTCGGTTGTCGACGTTCAGCTACTTTTCCAATAACAAATTGTTCGCTATATTCAGATAAAAATGGCCATTTTTCATTTGCCTGTCGATATTTTTCTTGTTGTTTAGCTCGTTGTTGTTCATATTCGGCGATAGTTTTCGGTTGAATTGAGTCAAGTATCGAACGACGATTCAATTTGATATTCGAACCAAACCATGTTGTTTCATCTAGAAGGCAAACGAAAACTTTTTGTGTTTTCGAATATGTAAAATCGACGAAATTTACATCCATTTCTTGGCAAATAATATCCATCATTTGCTCGTCCATGATCAAATATAATTTGACCCGAACGTGCTGTTGGTGCTCGACGAAACATATCAATTGAAACATATCGTTCAACAGGCGTTGTGTCTTTCATTTGTGCTGAAGTTCGTTCACCAGCTTGATTCGGATACCATTTAGGAAACGATTGATCCGAACTGCCCGGATATTTTGCCGGTAAAATTGATGAATAAGGTTCAGCTCCAACAAACGTAAAATGCGTGCCACTACCAACTGAACCACCAACACGTAAATGGCTCATAGGCACTGCATCAGTACATCGTTGGCGGAAACGACGACCTGTTGTTGTTGATGATGATGATGCAGCAGCAGCTTGCAATTTCGATTGATCGAAAAACAAAGGACTTGCTGAACGATCGATACTTCGGATTTGTTCATCCGTAAGAATCGTATAGGGTTCATTCGGTGTTCGTGCTCGTAGACCTTCTTCTGTATACTATATACGCATAATTATAATAAAAGGAAAACTGTTTTCATAAATCTTTTATTCTATAGTTATCTACTTTCGAATATGGTTTGATTAATGTTGTTTTCGCACGCAATATTGCTTGACCCCATTGATCAATATCTAAACTTTTCGATACATTCATATTTGCCATTTGGAATACTATCGGAAAATTTTCTTTTCAATCAATCATAGCCATTTCTAGCGTTTGTTGCTTAGCAACAGAAGTCGTTTTTCATCAGATAAAAAAGATCATCTCCAACTTTTGTTTTCTCTCTCGCTTTTGTCAGGTATCAAAAGTATCTGATCGATCAATCGAGACTATTCGACATCTCGTTTTCGACAATCAACAGATGACGCTAGATTTTAATAATAATCAAACTCTTTTTTATGTATTCTTTACTTTTCTCCAACCAGACAGACAGAGGTCAATGTAAAGAGTATATACATTTTAAAAATGTTGTTCATCGTCTTTCTATCGTTTTTTATACGTATAATTCAATCGGAATTATTACTAAATATTCCAACAGCATTTGTCAATGTCAAATCGGTTATTTCTTGTGGACCAACGATTGATATTTACTCATCGTTTGATCCTGATCAAGTCTCGATTTGTCCACATGTTTCAATTGATAAACAACATATTCAATTGATTCATATGAATATTTGTATACGAACAAAAATATTTTGTTTTCCTTTTTATTTCTCTCTAATATTTATAATTTCTTTAGCTTTCGATCAAAGAACAAATCAAATAGTTATCTATTCGAAACCATCGTTAAAATCCTCGCCTCGATTCTTAACTAAACTCTCGAATAATTCCTTTATTTCACCGACAAATTTCACTTCAAAATCAAATTTTTATCTCGTATTTTCATCGAATTTAATCTGTCGACAATCATTTCAATTCAATCAAACAATTTGTTTCTATTATTTACAATCAACAGATTTAATTCGCAGTGAATCTCAATATGATAATATTCAACGTGGTGGTTTAATACTACCGTCTCGGACAAAAATGCGTTTCTATACGGTTTTTTTTCTTATGGCAATGATTGTTTTTCTTGTCTGTTCATTTTCTCTTGCACTTTTGTGTACAAAAGAATTTTCACTTCGCGAAACATCGAAATTAGACTGGATTATTGATACACGAATGGTTCGTGAAGAAGTAGCCAAACGTTCGGCAGGCGAAACTAGACAAGATGGTGGCGTTACTTATCAACATACGATTGTTCGTTCAATGGATGGATGAAAATTCTTGTCTTGTCTTTTTTGTTACGTTTAAAATCAATAATCATTTCTTTATTGTCAAGAAGAAAAAGAAAGAAAAACAAACAAACAGAAGAAAAAGAAATCAAAATTGCAATATTACACGGAAAAAAAAAGAGAGAGCGAAAAACATGAATAAGAATAATGTGTACACAACAATTGGAATGTCGAACAGATCGATATTGAGACCGGGCTTTTTCGTTCGTTGTCTTTATTCTATCGATGTTCATCTGACGAATGTGTTGATGTATTCGTTGTTGTTGATACTGCGGCTGCTGCAGCTGCAGCAAGATGTAGAAAATATCGATCGGATATCGATGAACGTGGTGTTGACGATTGAGAAAGAAATGGATACGATGGATTATTATTATTTGTATCCCACGAATGTTCATCTTCGTTTTTCTGATTAACATCCGATGTATCCGATTGATTTTGTTGATTGGAATCTTGTTCAATCGATCCATCGCCTTGTTCATCATCATCATCATCATCGTCATCTTCATCGTCGTCGTTGATATCATTTGAACTCGTATTTCCATCTTCGGATTTCAAACGTTTATGTTTTGTTCGACGATTTTGATACCAAACTTTAACCTAAGAGAAAAGTTATGTTAGTTTTCGTGTTATTTTTACTAATCTATCGTAAGTTTTTCCTTTTCCCCTCTCGTTCATTTCAAAAGGAAACCGTCAATCAATTAAGTGAACTTCCTTATGCAAATAGCGGAACATTTCTTTTTCATTAACATTTCCGTTACTTACTTGAGTTTCAGTTAAATTTAAATGTCGGGCTAACTCTTTACGTTCTTGTCCGACGACGTAGTGATTTTTTTCGAACGCATTTTCGAGTTTAAGTAATTGAGCTGGTGTAAATGCTGTTCGAACACGTTTCGGTTTACGAAATGAATGAAGTATAAGAGCCGCAGCAGCTTCAGGACCTAATCAAATCAACATGTTTATTCACTTTCAAACAAAAGAACTCGAAGTTTTTACTTGCAAATCGACCGTCAAATAAACGACCGCCATGTCGAAGATATTGCAATTGATATTGAACAATTGGATCGAGACTGGCCGGCGGTGGTATCCAGGATGTTGGCGGAAGATACGAGGGAAGTATTGGCGGAGTTGGTCGCGGTAGAGATTTGTTCGTATCTTCATTTTGAATAATATCATTGATTGAGAAGCCCATTGATTTTCGAGAATTCGATGTCGATGCTACTGGTCGTGTTGGTCGATGAACAGGCATACCGAACTGTATGTACACAGGTACACGTATACGAAAGGAATTTAATTCAATTATAATCGATGTTTCTATCGTCGATTGTTTTATCAATTTTCTTTTTCTTTTGCTCGTCTAATATTGACTCGTTGATTTAGTAGAATAACAACAGCAAAAGCAATAGAAATATATTTTTCTCTCTTCTCTTCTCTCCTCTCTCTATTTCTCTCTCTCCCTGGCGCATGCATTGAAAGAGACAGAGAGAGAGAATGTGAATTAATTTGTGCTGAATTACCTACTTCTTCTTTTTCTTCGTCGTCGTCGTCCTATCAAATGACACCTGAGGCAATAGACAATGTATTGTGCTGTATATTGATTGGATATATCCTTTAAAAGAGACATATAGAAACGATTTAAAGGCAATTATTTTTCTCTCTCTTTCTCTTGTTTCGTACTGAATGATTATGATTATGGTCAAATAAAAGAAAAACGAAACATGATCCATCATCAATTGGATAGTTGCCCTACAATTCTAACCAATAATCATGCTTGCTAATAAAAAAAACACACACACACACACAATATCTTTTCTCGAGTTTTTGTTAAGTTAATAAAAAACTAAAGTTCTCATTCTCCCTTTCTTCTTCGTCTTCGTCTTGCCTTTACAATCGATTGGCGTCAGTTTTCAAATTAATGATCTTTTTCATTAGCATATTTGCCTTTTTTTTTCGATAATATACATATACATGTCTATAGATTTCGTGCGTCATGCTGTTTAGAAAGCAAATGAAAAAATAATTTTCATACACTTATCATCGTGATCATCATCATCATCATTGAGTTGTATTTATTTTCAAACAACATGTGTTGCCCTTTGAAGGTGGTGCTCGGCTTTCTCGTGTCTCTCTCTCTTTTTTTGTCTTAACTTGACCAATAAAGTCAACAGCTGTATGATGATGTGAACGAATTAGAGATCTATGCAAATGAGAATATATGAAGAAAAAAAAACTGATTTCTCAGGGTATCATTCAGATGGAAGAATATATACATTGATTTGATTAATTTTAATTATGTCATAACACAAACGACGAATTGAATGAGGTGTTATTCTTGAAACATCATTTTCAAATCTCTCGACACATGCATCGATTGCCTATGGGCAATGATGATCAACAATAATAACAACAACAACATCGACGACAATTGATGATGTGTCGTTGTCGATCGATGATGAACTTGAGGGGATGAACGATAATTGCAAGAAAAAGAAAGATTCAAATCAAATTAATCCTTTCGTTTTTCTTCCCCCTCTTCTTCTTCTTCGATATATGTGTATATGTATTAAAGTTTATAATAATCATAAATCTTTATTTCGAGAGGATTATTATTTTTGATATATCTTTCTAAATATCAATTTTTTGTCCCCTTTTGTCGATGATTGCTTGTGTATATTTACCGAGAGCTTCTGTATCATTGTCACTTACATATTTGAGTTCTTTTTTTTTTTTCTAGTCGAATTCATTTTCTTGTTTATCGTTATCTCAATTGCACATCATGTTCGATTGATTGATTTGCTTGATGTTTAAGAAGGCAGGCAAAGGGAGGAAACAATTCAATTTAAATTTTGTCTTGACTTCGATCTTTGATCTATTTAAAGAATAAAATCAACATGTGCTCAACACTTATCGTTGGTCAGTAGACACAATGATTAACCTTGAATAATAAACTTCGGTTCGATATTTGTTTTGTCGCTACCTTGATCTCTTGGAAAAAAAACGTCTTTTTTCTTCTTTCGTGCAATCGACTCGTAAATCTAAGTGATGAAACGTGACTTTCTAATCTCAATGTATCATCATCATCATCTAACACCAAAGAGAACATAAGATTTCGTTTGATCATAACGCCATATAAATCTAATGTTTGATTAAAGATCATCGATTGAATGAATATCGAAATAATAATAAAAAAAAGTCTCTTATTCTAACTACTGTCGTTGTTGTTGTTGTTGTTCATCGTTCTTCTTTTTTTTCAAATTGAAAATTAGTTCGAAATTTGATCGTTGTATATAGATTTATTCGTCTTCTGTCTGAATTGATTGAACAAGATAGATCTCGATGAGGATTAGTCAGGTACATATACGGATAAACTACACGTGCGCAGATACAGTACGTATTATCGACACTAAGGTGTGAGAAATATGCGAATGTATATCTCTATTATTGTTCAATCAGATAATTGGAAAGACAAACGGAACTAAATTCAATTTGATTTCTATCTCGAACAGCTTGGCTAATGAAGAGGGACCAATCAAAGAGAGACGAAAAAAGAAATTAATTAAATCAACGCGAGACAATAACATAGATTCTTTCTTTTTTTTTTATTGTTGTTGATTAGAAACAATTTAAACAAAAATCACTGTTTAAGTTTTTGTTCAATTGTCGAACAAATATCATCGAGTTTATCAGTTGAAACAAAAAGAATTCGTCGTCGTTGTATCCATTCACTATCATTCGATTGTGTTGGTTGATAATCAACGGAAACAGTTGAATATTGTTGAAAGATTTCTTCTTCACCGTTAAGATAATAGATTGTACTAAGATCATCTTTATTCAAACGTAATTTAACATGAATTATCCAATAATCAATTGGAAAGAGAATTTCTTGTCGAAGTGTTCGAATAGCTGGTAAACTGATATCAGCTGGAATATTCATGTAACGTTCATTAACAAACAAACCACATTTCGATGCTATAGAACATAAAAAAAAAAATCATCGAAATCTTTGAATTTTTCTCTCTCAAAATTTACATTGAAGAATTGTTTTTGCTTGTTGATTGTCGGAACATTTTTCTAATAACCATGTTTGTAATTGTTTATTATTTTGTTGATCAATTCGAAGCATCGAACAAATACCTAAGACAGGATAATCGTCGTCGTCTTCATCGATTTCATCAATTGTCGGATCAGCTGGTTGATAGAAAACACTGCCGCATGTTTGTTGTCGAATCAATTGACTTGTTAATTGACTTAGATCGAGTTGAGTCTTTCGGTTCGTATTACCAAATGATTGTTCGAGAAAGAATCGAATACCTGAATGATCACTATCGATGGGTGTACGAGCTTCGAGATCGATTTGAATGTTTTCATTGGTATTCATTGATTCTTCTTGATCACTATCATTATCAGACGATGATGATGATGATGTTTCCTGTTCAGCGGATTGGTTTTGTTGAGAACGAGCTTTTTTCGATGATCGAGGCATGATGAGAGGTTTCTAGCAAATCAAATGAAAATAGATAGAAATCATCGATCGTCATTTTTCGTAAAATTGATATTCACGAATGAATATATGCTTTTTTTTTATCTTGCTTAATTGAAGCTATTTATTGAAAAAATATACCAAAAGCAAAAAAACTTCGGTATAAATTAATCTTTTTAAAAATATTATTATTCGATTTAATAACAAATATTATGTAGATGTCATTAGTTCTCGATATCTACTTCAAATATTCTCACTGGGCAATGTCATCTGAGTTAATCCACGACATCGTTCGATAAATTTCAAAGTATATCTTCGTTCAATCGTTATACATAAAACTGTGAAACAAATCATAATCACAGTTATTGTACTAAGAATAATGTGTCCGTAGATAACAATTTGATTAATCGAGTATTTGGCTAGAATAAGCGTTATTCGTGTAAGAAATTCAAGAAAATATCCAATTGACCAAATACTTGTGATTGTGTAACATGAATAACGAAATGATGAACAATGTGTATACAACCATTCGTAGACTTGACTAACTTCTTGTTTATGTCGAAGTTGTTCGACTTCAAGCTCATCTTTCAATTGATTGTAATGAAATTGTACTTGTACTTGTTGAATTTCATCCGATAGGCCAAGATCTTTTCGTCTTGTTGGCACTAAATCTTGATAGAAATAAAATGCTAATGGTCGCCAACGAAAACGTTTTTGACAAATTTCTATTGGTATTAATGTTACACCGAACATAATCGAAAGAATGCCTGTAATCAATGATTTTTCTAATAGAATTATCAATGGATTACGTGATATAACAGCAATTAAGGCTGTAACAATAAAACTAAAGAAAACAAGAAAACCAAGTGCATCAAATGTGCGAAACCATATTGCTTTAATAAGTATCATACATAATGGCGGACTACTGGCTGCTAAAAGAGCATAAACCGGTCGAACAACTTGTTGTAATTTAATATAGATCACAAGTGGAAGTAGAACATCGAGAAGAATTGTTAAAAGAAAACGTGGTATATGATGTTTAAATGTGTGCCAAATTGAAAATTTAATCGGTAATGATCTATCTTCGGCCATCGAATGCATTTTAATACTTATGTTTTTTTTTATATTGAATTCTTTGAATAACTTTGATTCCTTTCTTCTTTGTTTTTTTTTATAAAATGTCAATGCAAATGGTGCATACATATGATGTTGTTGATGACAACGAAGACTATTGAAAAAAGAAGAGAAAAAAAAAAGAAATTTTCAGTTGCGATTCAAATAAATGGTTTCTTTCTTTTCTTTCAGCGATCGATTTTTTTTATTTTTCTTCAAATATGCGCAACATATGTTTACAATTATGATGTTAACTTTCAAAAATTCAAATGTTCATCTTTCCAAAGACGAATTGTTTTAATCGTTTGTTTTCGTTCATGAACTATACAAAGAATAGTTAAGAAAATTAAAATAATCGTTATTGAAATTAACATAATATGACCATAGATAAATATTTGATCGACAGATAAATGCATGAGAATAAGCAGTAAACGAAGAAGAAATTCACATAGTAAACCAATTGTCCAAATAATGGTTATCAAATAACATGTTCGACGAAATGATGCACAATGTGCATATAGCCATTCGTAAACTTGTGCTACTTCTTGTTTATGTGATAAATGCAATAGGTAATCATTGTCATCACCATCATCATTATCGTCGGCAAATATTTGATCAGGTAAACCAATATCTTTACGTTTAGTTGGAACTAAATCCTGATAGAAATAATAAGCTAATGGTCGTATTTGACAACAAGAAAATGGTATTAATGTAATACCGAAAACTAAAGATGTGATGCCATTAACAAGCGATTTTTCGAGTAATAATATAATGGCATTATGTGTAAGAACAGCTGCTATAGCCGATGCTGCAAATGCAATGAAAACAAGGAAACCAAGTGCATCAAATGTTCGAGAAATAAAACCTTTAACAACGACCATAAGAAATGGCGGTATGCCAGCTGATAGAAGTGCGTGAACAGCTTTGAAATGTTTACGTAGAATGAGATAGATTACAAATGGAAGAATAACATCAATAAGTATTGTTAATAATAAACGTGGAATATGATGTTTAAATGTTTTCCATAGAGAAAATTCATTTTCTTCGATTGATAAACAAATATCATCGGATTCGATTGAAAGAATTGGTTGACAATCCGAATCGATCTCGTCTTGAATCATTATCTTCAAAAAACGAAAGAGAAATAAACGCTCGTTCTACGCATTTTATTTTCTAAAAACAAAACAAAAAACTAATCCGACGTGCTAGACACGGAAAACTTATATTCTAAAGAAAAAAACAACTGTAATTATAAGCTTGTATGTTTATTTTTAAAGATAATCACTGAGGCGTACGAGGAAAGAACGAAAGAAAAAAAAAGAGTCGTCAAACATTTTTACTCATATTCATTTGCTAGTATAAATAACTTATGCATACATATATATATATATTTAAAGACACGTGCGTGTTCTAGAATTATAAATGACTCGATCAATGCTATTCATGCTTGAGTAGAAATAAAATGAACGGCTTAATCATCTGTTGACAGTTATATATTATGACGCAAATAAAAGAAATCTCAGTTCTTTTCTTATCAATAAATTTTTCTTTATTCATACAACGAAAAAAAAATCATATACACAACGGAATTTTTTGTTTTTTTATGTTTGAGATTGATATACATTGAAATGATCATTTTTCCATTTGTCAATAAAATTTAACGTTAATTTGCGTTCTTTTGTTATACAAATAATTGTCAATAGAATCATAATAATTGTAACTGACGTTAGAATAACATGTCCATAGATAATAATTTTGTCAATTTTCAATCGGAAAATAATTAAAAGTAAACGACCGAGAAATTCGAAAAGAAAACCTGTCGACCAAATACTTGTTATTAAATAACAAGCTGTACGAAATGATGAACAATGAAAATAGATCCATTCGTAAACTTTAGCAACTTCTTCTTTGGTCGAAAGATTTCGAATCGTTGGTATTTCATCGTCATGTTCATCGAGATTTTCTAATTCATTATCAAATATATTCTCAGGCAATCCAACTTCATGTCGTTTTGTCGGAACTAAATCTTGATAGAAATAATAAGCTAACGGTTTTGTATGAAGCCACTTTCGACATATCGATAATGGCAATAAAGTGAGTGCAAATATAATCGATAGAATACCGGTTACAATCGATTTTTCTAATAAAAGAACAATAGGATTATGTGTTATAACAGCAACAATAGCCGATATGAGAAATGCAATGAATACGAGAAAACCAAGTGCATCGAATGTTCGAGATATGAAACCTTTGATTATAACCATGGCAAGCGGTGGTGTACCAGCAACTAAGAGAGCATAGACTGGTTTGATACGTTTTTGTAGAGAAAAATAAATAACAACAGGAAGAATAACATCAACGAGTATAGTTAAAATAAAACGTGGTATATGATGTTTAAATGTATCCCAAATCGAGAATTGAATTTTTCGTGATGTTTGAATATTTTCTTTAGGTGTGAGAGTAATTGAATCGATGATAGTTGACGACATAGATAGTATAATCAATCTAAAAATGTTCGAAATAAAACTGATTTAGTTATTTCTTTTTTTTTTGTTGTCTTTCTTTGTTTCGGCTGATCCACATATATACATATATGTATACGTGTGTGTATGCATGTAAACATGTGCGTGCATAGTCAAGACGAAGAATAACAAACAAATCCGATCAACTTTTCAAACATGAATTTGATTGTATAAGATTGACCTATGTAAACTTTTTCGTATAATAATTGTATTCAAAGTATCTCGTTGAGAAAGAATGTCAGTAGTAGTACTACGAAGAAAAAGAAGAAGAAAAAGAATTCTTTGACATGACAGAATGTGCCTATTACGAGTCGAGTGAAGCCTAGAATGAATGAATATATATATTTCTTTCTTTTCTTTTTTTTTTCTTTCCATTATAAGAACAGTCGGATGTATAAAGAGAATTGAGAATGTGCACGTTTTTTTCTTCTTCTTTCTTCCTCAATGAATCTTTTTTGAAGAACGAACAAAACTTGACGCAGTGATAAGATGATTATTACTATTGAGAAAATTCAATCTGACTGCTTGTGTTGTTTGTCTAACTTCTAATTGCTATGTAGAAAATAATCAGTGGAAAACCTAATTTATTTGAATTTTGTTTGACAAATTTGCAGAAAAGATCAAAAACAAAAAGAAAAGTTCCTTTTCTTCTTCTTCTCCTCGTGTTATGTCATTTATTATTACAGACATGAATCTTTGTTCTTATCTTTTGTTCTCAAAGATCGTTCTTTTCTGTGCTTTTTTTTCTTCGTCTATGTGGATCATTTTACTTTCTAACTTATACTTTATTCATTCACGATCTCATAGTCGAATTATGTTTAAACTAGGTACACGAAAAACAAAATAAAACGATCGAACAAGTTCTTATTTTAATTGACATATTTCTATTTTTAGTCAGTGTTTATACTTTAATTCTATCGATTGTTGATAGTCAAGTGTATTTTCATTGCAATTTCGATGAGAATAATTCACCGTATAAATTAATTTCAAATGGAACTTATCCAAATTTACACATTCAAACATTTCATTCTCTAATCAATCTATTTGATGATCCTATTCTGCCTCTATCCGATGTGACATCAATTAGTAAAATGACGAATTCTAAACATAATCATCACTACTGTCAAATTCCATATCGTATTCATGAGAATTCCAAAGAAATATTCTTTTGTACTCATTTAACTCGTCCATTCAATCAATTGAAGTGTCTTACAAAAGATAATACAACGGAAACATGTGTTCTTGGTTCGATTACTCTCTTGAATATATTTTGTTTTCTAATTAATAATTTATTCTATTTATTTAAAAAAAACGAATAGGTCAATATGCGTATGTTAAACTAGAGTCACAAGTTACTTACACGTATTATATAAAACTCAACTCAAGAACAAATCGATTATGTTTGAGCTTTTATTACTATTTGACACGAACTAATATTGGTGCAATTAACATTCGTGATAGTGATCATCATCAGATTGGTCGTGTTTCGCAAATGTTATATAATGGTTGGCATCAAGCTAAATTCAATTTTCAACCGAAAACAACTGAATATTATGTAAAAAATTCTTTTATAATAAAAAACAAACTCGAAATTATTTTTCGATTTAGATATACTTTGATTTACAAAGAAATAATGTTGAATATACCGGAGAGTTTTATATTGCGTTGGATGAAATTATGATTACGAATAACGATGCTATTGAAACAATAATGTAAGAATAATTAAGAAATTCGATATTGTCTTTTTTTGAATCACTCTATCCTTTGTCTATTGTTGTACATTCTAGTTTTCTCTTTGTAAATACTAAAACATCAGGTAGTAATTTCATTGTATCATATTGTCCCATGTGAAAATGTCTTATTTTGTTCATTGTTTTTTTTGTTTATAGAAGGAAAATCGATTTGATATTTTCTCTTTTCTATGTAGGCCAGAAATATTTCCACGATATCAATGTGATTTTACGACATTTTGTTTTACTTCAAATCATGTTCGTCGAACCGATGGTGATGATTTCATTCATCTATTGAAAGCACCGACTTCTGATATTACATCTATTCGTATGCTTCATTTCTTATCTCATATACGTCGATTTTCATCATCTTTTAATCTTCTACAGATCAACCAACAAATGATAATCAATATTGTCAATTACCATATCGAATCAATAATAGAAACATGTGGTTTTGTTATGATCGGCAATGTTTGACAATTAATCATGAATATGCAACATGTTCATCAGGTTTTTATGGTCTTATATCAATTGATTCTCATGAGAGATCGAAAACGATTATTGATTCGCTTAATAGTTCCACTGATGACAATTCTATTGAGAAATGTCTACGATTTTTTTATTATTTTACTATTGACGAACAACGAACGGATTGGGGTCAACAAATATACGTATGGTTACGACCTGAAAATCGAACAGAAAATCGTATTTTACTAACGAATTTAACCATACGAAATATGACAGAAAATAAATGGGAATACAATGAAGTAACATTTAATGTTCTTTCAAATAATTATACTGTAATATTTCGATGAAGAGACCAAACAAAAAGCTGTATGAGATCATTTTTCTATTTAGTTTGAATTCGTATTCGAACGAAATATTGATCAAGCATTGAATGAGACAGTTTACTTTGCATTGGATAATTTAGAACTTTATGATTATAATTGTTCTTGTGAGTTTCGAAGAAGCAAACGAAAATATTTAAAAATTCTTTTTTCAGATTTAAATTCATCATCAACAACAACGACAATCATAGATCCACTATCAACATCAACTATAATCGTCACGACAACTATGATAAAAGGTGATCAATTAATTCCTCGTTCAACATGTGAATGACTATCGATCATAATTGAATTGTTAACAACATTTATTTTCTTTATTTTTTCTAGTTCCACCTAATTGGGGTTTGATTATTAGTCTTACACTTGGTCTCGGCGTGTCTTTACTTGGACTTCTCGTTGGTTTCATTGTTTTTCATTGCAAAATGAAACGACGTATCGCTAAAGCCCGGTCAAATAGTACACATAGTGATATTCCATTGAATTCTTTAGACAATTCGAGTAACAACAGTGAACCTTATGAGACTTATTATTTTTAATTAGTATTTTTTTTTATTGTTATAATATAATTACATTTTTAATGTACAAAGAATACGACATAAATTACATTTACTCTTTTCTTATCACTCTCAAGTTAACTTTTATCATATACTTGTCGTCAGCATGATAAATTGATAGAGAGAATAAGAGACACGAATATACACATTCTTGGCATATTTACAGTATAGATGACGAACACAAAAAAAAAAGAAGAAAGAATTCATCGATTATAATTCGAGCTTACTTGAGATGTATAAACGATTTTTTTACAAACAAATAATTCTTTGACTTCTTTTCGAAATGTTTTCGAAACAAGTAAATTTGCATATGAATTTATACAAAATGGTATATGTGCAGCAAACATCGCAATACTTTTAATTAATAATTCAATATGTAATTTTTCTAAAGTTTTCCGTTTATCTCGTGTAATTTGCTCGTACATTAATGTAACAGCCATAATCAAACTAAAAAATACATATATCGTTATATCAACAAGTAACATTAAAATTAATTGCCGATCTTTTGCACGTGCTGAATTAAGATTAGTATTATTATTGCCCGTATGATTTGGATAATATGATATTGATGCTGTTGTTGTTGTTAAAATATTAATTCGAACATGTCGAATATTTCTTATTGATGTTAAACCGAAAATAATCATGAGTGAAGGAATAAGAATTTCTTTGATTAATGAACCATACGTAATTGCAGCTGAATACCAACCTAATTGAACGTAACAAATCGTATTTCCAGTTTCTATTCGAATTAAATCCGAGAAAACTAAAACATGACTAAGACCTATGATCCAAATTATCGTTCCGATTACAATCGATTGATAAGCAAGACGATGCGTACTTCGTTGACGTGTTCGTGCATTAGGCGATGTGACTAATGTACGATCAACAGATGCTAGTAGAAGATAAAACGGGCATAAACAATTCATAAGAAATGTTGTATAAAGTCGTAAACGACAAAGAAATAGATTGTATGTTGTTGGTGTTAATTCATAGCCAATTTCTAAGATTATCGGAAGAAATGAGATGTAAATAAGAACTAAAGTTGATATATTATAAGCAATGAAATAAATTGAACATGGACTTTTTCGTAGACCTTTTTGTGTGAAAACAAATAGACTTAAAATGCCACTTAGAGTACCAATGAAAATAAATATTGGACCAGCAAAACGAAAGAAATTCTTTTGACCAATTTGTACTGAGAAAATAAAAGCAAAAATGTCGTCAACCGATGGTAAACTAGTAGAATTCATTTGCAATTCTAAATCTTGTTCACACCTAGAATTTAAATCTCGAGTAAAAATAAGAAATTTGATCGCCTTTTCTTTCTTTGTCTATAATTGAATTCGTGTTTAAAAGAAAAACAAAGTACGAACATTTGTCACTTGAATTGATCAGATGTTTTGTCAGTTAATAGAATATTTTATTTAAATCAAATAGACGCGTATATGTTTTTTCTCATTTATTTTTATGCAGGTAGATTTGTTGATTTAATCTCATGAACATATTCATTTTTCCATAATTCAATTGATTCTAATGTTTGTTTTCGTTCTTTTGTTATACAAACTACGGTTAGAATAATACAAAAAATCGTTATTGAAGTCAATAGAATATGTCCATAGATAATTATTTTCTTAATAGATAAATGAAAAACAATGATCAATATCAATCGAATGAAAAATTCAAATAGAAAACCAATAAACCAAATGTTTGTTATTAAAAAACAAGCTAAACGAAACGATGAACAATATCTATACATCCAATCGTAGATCGATTTAATTTCATTGTTTTTATCAAGTAAAATTCTATCGAATATGATTTGTTCAGATGAATCGAGATCGTTTCGTTCGATTGGAATCAATTCTTGATAGATATAGAATGCTAATGGTTTCCACCAATGACAATAGGAACATGGAATCAATGTTAAACCGAAAGTAATCGATATGATTAATGTAATGAGAGATTTTTCAAATAGAAAAATGAATTCATTATGCGTAAGAATTGCAATGAGAGCTGAGAGAAGAAATGAAAGACAAATAAGAAAACCAAGAACATCAAATGAACAGCAAATGATTGCTTTAACAATGATCATCATCAATGGTGGAAGACCAGCTATTAGAAAAACATAGATCAGTTTCACATGTTTTTCTAATACGAAGAAGAGTATCAATGGACATAGAACATCACAGAAAATAGTCAAACAAAATCGAGGTATATGAGATTTGAATATTTGCCAGATTGATTTCGATGTACGAATTGTGCAGAGCATAGTAATAAAATAAACTAGATTTAAGCGGTAAATACAACATATTTTATTAGAAAAAAAGAAACAAAAGAAAACAAAAAATTACATATATAGAAGAAAATTCTGTTTTAGTTTTGCTGCATCTCTTAATTTCGATTTACCCTCTTCGGATAGATTGCAATCTTGCATCCATAGTTTTCTCAATGATTTATTATGTTGTAACATATAAATAATTGCATCGACACTTGCATCACTAATCAATTTATTGACATGAAGTGATAGAACAGTTAAACTTGAATTTTCATGTGCTAATGTTTTCGCTAATAGTTTAACACCATAATCACCAATTTGATTGCCAGCTAGAGCTAACCAAGTTACTGTTCGATTCGTTTTTAACATTTCAGCTAGATGTTCAGCACCTTTATCAGTAATTCCATTCGAACCTAAACCTAATGCTTTGATAATTGGTTTATTTGTCGATAGAACTTCGGCTATCGAATGAACACCAAGATCGGATACACGATTATTATGAAAATCTAATTCTTCTAACGTTGTATTCTGTTTCAATGCATCGACTAATATCGATACACCTTGTGATGTAATCATATTATAACCAAGATCAAGACGTGTACATTCTTTTCCGATGACAGCTTGTTTTATAATTGTTTCCATGTCACGATCGAGTAATTGTTGTTTAGATAGATCAACAGCTGTATGAAATTGATATTTCGATATGTTTAATTCGAGTTGTGTGTTTTCATAAGCATGAGTTTCTAAAAGAAAAAAACTTAAATAGATAAATAAATATCGAGTCAAAACATCGAACAAACCTCGTCGTTGATTGAGTTTATCAATTAAATGATGTATTTGAATATCATTTTTACTACAACGTTCTTCGATACGTCGAATTTTGGATTTTTCATGTTGTAATTCTTGAATTTGTGTTCGATTATGCATAGTTAATTCTTTTAATTGTTGAATTTCATTTTGTAGAGATGTCAATTGATTGACTTGTTCAGCGAGAATTTCATTGATTTGATTGACATTCATATTCAAACATTGATTGACTTCTTGTAATTGTTTCATTTGTAAACAATGATTTGTTGAACATTGTTCTGATCGATAATGTAATTCATCTTTGAATTGTTGATTTTCATGAATGATTTCACTGAGAATCGGACGTAAGTGTTCGTAGGAACAAACGTGTCGATGTTGTTTCAATTGATCACTTGTACCTGTCCATGAACATTTGAGATCAACAGCTGAACAAGAAACAGTTGCTTTCGGACAAAATTTAGTTGCATGTTTATCAAATGCACCACGTTGAATATTACTTGCACCACAATTTAAACATTTAACAAGAATACGATCGAGCATATTTAAAACGATACGTTCGGTGACAGGCGTTAGATCTTCGAGAGCGATAGATTTATTTTTACATTTCGATTTTGCACAAGCACCACCGGTTTTATTAATTTTTGTTTCGATACATCGACGACAAAATGTATGTCGACATGGTGTTGAAACGGGATCTACTAATGGATTGGCACAAAAATCACAATAAAGATCTTTATCAATGCCACTTTTATCGATATATTCAAAATCTGCGTGGTTCATAATGAGTTCAAACGAGATTTTAAAATACTAAAAAATAAAATATTGTATTGTAAACGAACACTTCTGACATTCTTACCTGTTGGTCGTTTTGATTGTGTGTGTGTGTGTCTACATTTGTTTTGTTTTGTTGAAGTCACTTGGATATAAAATAAAATGACGTTATGAGTGTAATTTGTTCTTGTATTAATTCCATCATAAAAGAGGCAAAGCAAAAGTCAATGTATTGTTTTTCATCGGCAATAAACTATTGGGTATAATCTTGTGGGTAAAACAAACGACGAAGAAAAAGGAATGAATATCTGCTGGATGAAGGGTGGACTTGTTGTTTTATGTATGAAGAATTGCGTTGATGTTATTCGTTTCATAGTTAAACTGTACGACTGGTTAATCCCATAAAAGAACGAGCGAGAGACAGAACATGTTGTTGACAAAATGCGTCATAAAATTTCCAGTCTACGATCGTCTTTTTTTTCTTTCCCCGACATTTATAATGTTCAATGATGTGTCTTTCGAGAACAAATATGAGTTCATACTCCTACGATTCATCAGATTGAGGACATTTTCTCGTAAATTAAAATTTGTTTTGATTTTATAATGCATTCACGACGACAGAACAGATGTTGTCATTTTCTTATTTAATAAGATAAAACAATGATCAAGCTGATGCATACGAGTGCTTTTGTTGATATGTTTTGCATACATCAAATTATTAGTATACTCCACGAACGTTCTTTTTGTTATTGTTAGTCTTTGACTATTTATTTCGATGCAAAAGCATCAGACTATATTCAAAATCTTTGTTTTTTTTTGTTCGTATCTATACAAATCGTAACAATGACTGACAATGAGTCAATAGTAGTGAGTGCATTTGTTACCATCGTATTCGGTAGTACGATTGTTTAGTTTTAATCTATAGGAGGATGTAGCATGGCCAGTCAACATTCGTTCGATGTCAACTGGTAATGCACACGCGATTTTACCAAGTGAACCAAAAAATACAGAGAAAAAACCTCGAGAGTAAAACATCGTTTTCGATATTTAAAAAAAAAATCATTTGATTTCATAATTAAATGTATAGGTATGTTGATTTGTTCTGTTGTCGTTGTCCAGCATGGTTGCTTCTTCTTTTATTACTGCTTCTTCTTATTTTACTTATAATACTATTCGCACTTTTTCTTCACTGTCTACTTAAAGATCGAGGAGTACCGCTTGTAATTGTACCAGGTATGATTCATTTCATTAAATTCTATTTGGCAAACTAATCCTTTCAATAGATGCAACTAATACAACAACTACGATGCCAACTTCGACAACAACAATTTACTGTGGTGATTCGTGTTTGATTCAATCATGGATTGACTCCTCGAATGTTATCGGTTTTTGGCCATTTGATACCTCATTAAATGATAATGGCAACCGTTACAATCCAATTTCATCATTGAATCGTCCAACATTATCAACTGGATATATTCGTCAATCAGCTCTTTTCGTTACATCAGCTCAACAATCGATTTTTACACCATTTATACCTTTGTACAATCGAAGTTTTACTATTGAAGCATGGATCAAACCAACTGGATATCCAAATGTAAAAGATCATTCAATTGTTGGTTTATGTCCAGAAGAAGCTGCCAATTATTGTCTTCATATAACAGTTCGATATGGAAAGCTATACTTCGGATTTTATTATAATGATGTTCAAGGAAGCACAACTATTGCAACTGATCAATGGGCACATGTTGCTTTTGTTTATGATTCGGTAACGAATATGCAACGAATCTATTTAAATGGTGTTCTCGATGGTGAAGCGAGTGTTTCAAGTGCTTTATTAACTACTACAGGCAATTTTACTATTGGCACTAATGAAGTAATGGAAAGTACGACAAGTTTTTTTCA